>VTLG01007469.1_pt1 | contig 79270 bp, 120 predicted proteins | sample 4694571 | NCBI WGS metagenome assembly VTLG01 (sample SAMN12604809, study PRJNA352737) | marine metagenome | biome: ENVO:00000447; feature: ENVO:00000209|ENVO:00000569|ENVO:01000036; material: ENVO:00002151; isolation source: viral sequences binned using virsorter ...
TAGATTTTACAAAACAACCAATGTTTTTTGGTGAAGATTTGCAGGTGCAAAGATATGATGATATGAAATATCCTATCTTTGACAAATTGAATCAACAACAACTTGGTTATTTTTGGAGACCAGAAGAGGTGTCTTTACAAAAAGATAGAAATGATTACCTAGAGTTAAGACCAGAACAAAAATTTATATTCACAAGTAATTTAAAATACCAAACAATGTTAGATAGTGTACAAGGTAGAGGACCTTGTTTGGCATTTTTACCGTTTGTTTCTTTACCAGAACTAGAAGGTTGTATTATAACTTGGGATTTTTTTGAAACAATCCATAGTAGAAGTTATACCTATATAATGAAGAATTTATATCCAAATCCTGCTGAGATTTTTGATACAATTATTAAAGATGAAAGAATAGAAAAAAGAGCTGAAAGTGTTACTAGAACTTATGATGAATTAATTGCAATGGGCTATAAATGGGCATTAAACCCCAATAGTGTTGATATGAATGAGTTAAGGAAAAAACTGTACTTAGCAATGGTGACCGTAAACATATTAGAAGGATTAAGATTTTATGTTTCATTTGCTTGTACTTTTGCATTTGGCGAATTAAAGATGTTAGAAGGTTCAGCAAAAATTGTTTCATTTATTGCTCGTGATGAGAGCCAACATTTAGCTGTGTCACAAACTATTATTAATAATTGGGGTAGAGATGAAAAAGATATGGTCAAAATTATGAAAGGTTGTGAAAAAGAAGTTTATAAAATGTATGAGGAAGCTGTAGATGAAGAGAAGAGGTGGGCGACATATCTATTTTCACAAGGAAGTATGATTGGTTTATCAGAAAAACTATTACACCAATTTGTAGAATATATGGCAAATCGTAGAATGAAATCTATTGGTTTGGAAGCACGATACGACCAAAAAACAAATCCTTTACCGTGGGTAGACCATTGGTTAAACTCCAAGAGTATGCAAAATGCACCACAAGAAACAGAGATTGAATCTTATGTTATTGGTGGTATTAAACAAGATGTATCTTCTGGACAATTTAAAAAATTTAAATTATAATGTATAAGATATATGATGATGTGTTATCTGTAGAGGAACAAGACGAGTTCCAGAAAACAGTTTTAAATTCAAATTTTCCTTGGTATTGGGTTGAGGCTGATGGTGTATCATACACAAGTAACGAAAAAGCTCAGAAAAAATACTCTGATAAGAATACTAAAGAAACAAAATTAATGGTACACTCATTTCATAAGGGTGGTAAACCAAATTCAGAATTATATTCAATAGTAGAAACATTGTTACATAAATTTATTGAAAGAACTGAACAACATTATACATATATTTTTAGATGTAAATTAAATTTACAACATATTAATAATGGGTATCCTAAAACTTCTTATGTATGTCCACATGTTGATTTGCCTGACGACCATATATTTGATGTTTTAATATATTACCCAATTGATTCAGATGGTAATACTATTCTATTCAAAAATAGAGATAAAGAAAATTATATAATAGAAAAAGAAGTAGAACCAAAAAAAGGTAGATTCCTATTATTTGGTGGAAAGACATTACATACAAATAGACCTCCCCAACTTACAGATATTAGGATGTCCTTAAATTATAATTTAGGTTATGGTACATAAAGCTGTAAAAAAGTGTTCCTCTTGCGAAACTAAATATACCGTAGTATGGGATATTGAAGAACAGGATTTAGAACCTTTAACTTGTCCATTTTGTGGATTTGAGGTAGAGAATGAAGAAGATGAAATTGAAACGACAGAAGAAGACGAGGACGATAGTTGGGATTGATTATAGTTTAACAAGTCCTGCCGTTTGTATTGATAATGGTAATTTGATGTTTTATTATCTTACCAGTAAGATAAAATATTCAGGCGCAATAAGTGAGGATATTTTTGGTTATAAACATAAAGAATGGAAAGACCCTATTGAAAGATTTACATATATTTCTGATTTTGTTATGGACATATTACATCAATGTTACAATCCACAAATTTTTATTGAAGGTTACTCCTTTGGTTCCAAAGGCCAGGGATTATTTCAAATTGCTGAAAATTGTGGCATTCTCAAATATAGATTACTTGAAAAGGGTTATGGTTATGATACCGTTGTACCAAGTGTTGTTAAGAAAGGTGCTACAGGTAAGGGTAATGCTGATAAAGATATGATGTACGAGGCATTTGTGAAAGAAACTAAAATTGATTTGAAAAAATTATTTAATACAGAGAAGGTAGGTAATCCTATTTCTGATATTGTAGATAGTTATTTTGTGAAAAAGGTTGGTTATGATATTTGCGTTTCAAACTAAATTAGCGACTAAAGGTTTTATTGAGGCCTTTTGCAATAATTCAGGTCACCAAGTAAGATATTTCTCCAGTAAAGAAGATACTGGAGGTGAAGAGTTTTATAATTACTCTTGGCCAGATTTTCACGGTAGAATTGTAGATGAAAATGAGATTTGTTTTCAAGGTTTAATTAGAGGTACAGAACTATTAAAACCTTTTTTGAAAACACATAGATTTTATTATTTTGACCAACCATATTTTTTCTATACACACTATAGAGCACACCCCAAATTTAATAATGCATGGATGAGAATATGTGTTAATGATGTACAACAAAATAAAATAGATACCGACCCCAAACACGAACAAAGATATAAAAATTTATATAATACAGCTCCAGAAGAAATAGAACTATTAGATTGGCGAAAGAATGGTGACCATATTTTAGTTATTCCACCTAGTTATCATACTGCCAGATGGTATGGAATAGATGAAAGATTATGGAAAAATTTTATAGTAGAAGAAATTAAGAAACATACTGATAGACCTATTGTTGTCAGATATAAATTTGTAGATGGTGCTAAATGGGGGGAACGAGTTGATACACATAGACCATTAAGTGAAGACTTAAAAAATTGTTGGGCAATGGTATCATTTCATTCAATGTGTGCTTCTCACGCTATAAGAAGAGGTATACCTAGTTTTTGTACTGAATATTCACCAGCAGCGCCAGTAAGTTTGAGTTTAGATGAAATAAATAATATTGAAAAACCACTTATGCATGATAGAGAACAATGGATTTATTCACTATTAGGTTCTCAATTTATGTTAAGTGAAATGCAATCAGGATTTGCATATGAATATTTGAAGGATAAAAAATGAAAAAATTATGGAAAAGGTTCATAAACTTCTTTAAGAATTGGAAGGCCAAAAGAGAAGCTAAAAAACAGGACCCCTTTATATACAAATGAGAATATTAGGTATAAATTGTTTAAACCATGACGCCGCTATGGCCGTGGTAGACGACAAGGAAATATTATGGGCTGCTCACGCTGAACGATATTCAAAGATTAAGAATGACCAGTTTCTTAATTGGAGTATTGTCAACGAGGCATTGAGTTATAGTCCAGATATGGTAGTTTATTATGAAAAGCCGTGGTTGAAAAAGTTAAGACAATTGAGAGCAGGTCAATATGGTTATGCTTTTGACATGGACGAACTACCTAGTAGATATTTAAAACAATTTGGTATTGAGATAGATGATTATGTATCACACCATCATTCACATATGGCGGGTGGTTATTATACAGCACCATTTAAAGACGCTGATATATTAACTATTGACGCAATAGGAGAATTTGAAACAATTACATTATGGAATAATGAAAAGAAAGTTAAATCATGGTCATATCCTTATTCATTAGGATTACTATATTCAGCAATGACAAAAAGAATAGGTCTTAAACCCAATGAAGAAGAATATATTACTATGGGAATGGCTGCTTATGGTAAACCAGTATATTCAGAAGCTATTAGAAGATTATTACTAAATGAAAATAATCATAAAGGTATAGGTAATTTTGCTCCACATGCCGATATTATGGATTTAGCAGCTTCAGTACAGGAAGTTTATGAAGAAGAATTAGAAAGATTAGTTAGAAGATATTGTAAAAAAGATAAACTTATATTAAGTGGTGGTTGTGCCTTAAATTGTGTTGCAAATAGTTTACTTGAAAAAGAAATTTGGATTATGCCAAATCCAGGTGATAGTGGTTCAGCACTTGGTTGTATACCTGCTTTTACACGACAACATTTAGATTGGAAAGGTCCTTTTTTAGGTTATAATATTGAAGGAGAATATCCAGTTGATGAACTTATAAAAGAATTAGAAACAAATAAAATAGTAGGTGTTGCCAATGGCAGAGCAGAGTTTGGTCCAAGAGCATTAGGTAATAGAAGTTTATTGGCAGACCCTAGAGGTGAAGACATTAAAGATAAAGTAAATGCAATTAAGAAAAGACAAAAGTTTAGACCATTTGCACCTGCCATATTATTAGAAGATGTACACGATTATTTTGATATGTCACAAGAAACAAGTCCATATATGCAGTTTACTGGTGTATGTAAATATCCTAAAGAGTTTCCAGCTATTACACATGTAGATGGCACAAGTAGAGTACAGACAGTTACAAAAGATACCAATGAAGGTTTTTATAATTTATTAAAAACTTGGAAAGAAAAAACAGGTTGTCCTATGTTGTTAAACACATCATTAAATATTAAAGGCAACCCTATGGTAAACGATATGAAAGATGGTCAAGACTTTGAGAGGAAATATAATGTTAAAGTTGTATAATTTAGGTTGTAGTTTTGCATATGGTAATTGTGTGCCTACTAGAAATGTGGTAGGTGATAAACACAAAGGACCTGGTACATTTTTGGCAGAATATTTACAGAGAGAAGAAGTTAATTTAGCTCGTAATGGTAATAGTGTTGATGGAGTATTAAGAAGACTTTATACACATAATTTTGATAAGAATGGTATTGTATTAATAGGAGTGCCACCTGCTGGTAGATTTCAAGTAGTATCAAAAATAGAACAAAGATACAATAAAGAAAGAGCAACTAAAGCTAGTGTATTTGGTAAAACTTCAAAAGCACAAAATTGTATTAAATATGCATATACAAAAGGACCTAGTAAAAATGGTGATTATTTTCATACATTAAAATGGCCAGATATTCTTTCAGATGATAATATTAATGAAACAGCTAAGTATCATGTTTTGTTTACTATTTTAAAAATACAAACTAAATTAAAAGAATTGGGGTTAGAATATTACATATATAATTCCGTATCAGCTATTGGGATACCAAAAAATGAGGAGACCATATCTATTAAAGAACAAATAGATTGGACTAATTATTATAAACCAGAGGAGAGTATGTTTGATATAGTAAAATCAAATGTTGAATATGAACTAGCAGAGGGCGACCAACATCCAAATCATTATGCCTATGAAGTATGGTTTAAAGATTTTATTGATTGGTTGAAAAACAAATGAGTAAATTTTGGGAAAGTTTAGTTAATGCTAAAAGAAATGATGTACCATGGGACTATTGGACATTTGGACAAGTATTAACCGAAGAACAAGTAAAAGAAATTAGAGAAGCAGAGATTGATAGAACTGGTGTATTACATGATGGAACTAGGTCTGGTTATAAAGATGGTACTGGTAAACAAAACCACCAATTAAGGGAGTATATTACAAAAGAGAATTGCCACAAATATCCAGAATTAACAAAAATTATTAAAGAGTTGCGTGATAAAGAGATTAGAAAAATAATTGCAGATATGACTGGTAATACAAATAATTTTGAAGACGCTTATATTAGATTGGAAGTATTAAATGATACAGAGGGGTTTTATTTAAAACCTCATTGTGACATACCAGAGAAATTAATATCTAGTTTAATATATGTAAATGAAACTGGCGAAGATATAAGTTTAGGTACTGATTTATATAATGAAGATTTAAAAGTAGTTAAGACCGTGCCCTTTTGGCATAATTATGGTTATATATTCCACGGACCTAATAAGTGGCATGGTATGGCAGAAGGAAAAGAAATACAAGTAGAACGAAGAGGTATACAATTAAATTATGTTACATTTAAAACAGATTGGAGGGTAAATGACTGAACAAGAATTATTAGCGGAAATTAAAAATATAGAGAACCTTTATTTAGAACCACATACTTTTAAACAGTATAAAAATTATTGGTTACCTGAATACATTGTCAGAGAAAGTAAAAATGTCCTGTCATTAGGCGTACATAGGGATGTTGGTTGGGAACAAGCTATGTTGCAAGACAACCATAAATTAAATATTCATTGTTTTGACCCTACACCAGATAGTGTACATTTATTTGAACAAGAGTTTATTGGTAAAAATAGAATGACATATCATCAAACGGCTTATGCAAAAGAGAATGGTACTATGAAATTTTATTATGACAACAGAGATTTAACTAAATGTTATTCATTATTACCATTACCACAATTTGGAGAAAATCCAGCACATATAGAAGTGCAGACAAAGAATTTAAAAACAATGATGTCTAGTTATATGCCACAAGTGGATATAATTAAAGCAGATATTGAAGGTGTATGGTATGATTTTTGTAGAGAAATTTTAGATAATGATATTAAGTTTAAAGCATTTTTAATAGAGTTTGAAGTAAAACTTATTGACAACGAAAAAAGTCTTGAACAATATGAAGAAATATTAAAAGATTTTACATATAAAGATTTTCCTATGTATTTGAATAGACCTAGAAATAAATGTTTAAGTGAGGCAATTATATTGAGACCAAATTAATGAAAGTATTATTTTTTCTTAAATCAACACCTTTACACTACCAAAGAGAAATTTTAAAAAGTTTTTGTGAATCATTAAAGGGTTTATCGTGGGTACGGCAAATTGTGGATGCTGATGTAACAGGTAGTGATGAGTATGTTCAATGTGATGTAGCAGTTATTTTCGGTTCTTGGAAAAAGGCACCAAAGAAAAAATGGAAATTATTGATGGCACACCATTTTGTTAAAAATAATGTTGTAGATAGACATAGAGGTCGGTTAATTGTAATAGAAACACCATTGTTAGGTAGAAAAATTACAGATAGGCACGATTACCATAGAGTTGGTTTAGGCCATTTTATGCATAGTTTGGGAGATTTTAAAAATGAAAATTCAAAACCAGACAGATTTAATAATTTAAATTTAAAAATTAGACCTTGGCGTAAATGGACACCAGATAATCATGTATTAATTGTAGGTCAAAATTTATTTGACGCTTCATTATTTGGTATAGATTTTACTATGTGGGTTTCAAATACAATAAAACATTTGTTAAAAAAGACAAATAGAAAAATTGTGGTTAGAGACCATCCAGAAAATAAAGAACAATTAAAGAATTTTATAGATGTTAAATTTGGTTATACTGAACAGGTGGTATACAGTAATTCTGGTACAATATATGATGATTTAAAAAATGCTCATTGTACAGTATCTTATACTAGTGGGTCAAGCATTGATTCAATTTTAGAAGGCGTACCTGTTATAACTTGTAGTGAATATAATTTTTTATGGCCAATATCCACACATACACTTGAAGATGTTGAGAATCCGAGAACAGGCGATAGAGAACAATTATTATATAATTTAGCATATGCTCAATGGTCAGTACAAGAAATAAAAGATGGTAAACCTTGGAAACATTTAATAAAATGATTGGAGTAGTTACAACTCTTAATAAAAAATTATATAAGGCTTATGGTCATAAGTTTTTTGAAACATATAATTGGCCATTTGATTTAACCGTTTTTAGTGAGGATATGTTGGGAATACCACATTATCCAGAAATAACAGATGTGAGAAGCATTTATGATGAAATTCCAGAGTGTGAGGAATTTGTAAACAGAAATAAACATAGACAACCAAGGTCAAGTTTTGAAGAAAAGGGTTTAGATTTTATATCAGATGGTGTGAGGTTTTGTTATAAAGTTTATGCATATACAGATATGATAATTAACAATTATGATTATGAGGGTTTGATAGCTATTGACGCTGATAGTATATTTTATAATCCTATAGATGAAGATTGGATTAAAAAACATATTCACCGTGATGATTCTATGATGACATATCTAGGCAGAGGTAACCATTATAGTGAATGTGGTTTTTTATATTGGAATTTAAAACATAAAGATACATTAACATATGCTCACCGAATGAGGTCTTTATATGATACAGATACAATTTATAAATTGAAAGAGCAACACGATAGTTTTATTTGGGACTATGCAAGAAAAGAATTTGAAACTAGAGGTACTAAAAATCATAACATAGGTGATGGCAAACTAGGTCATGTACAATCTAGGTCTATACTAGGCACTATTTACGACCATACTAAAGGTCCTAGAAAATTAAAAGGGCGTAGTCCAGAAGCGAGGGTAAAATGAGTAAGAAGATATTAGTTATAGGTTGTGGTCATGTAGGTGGCACTATTGCAGATGTAATGGAAGATTTTGGTAATGATATTGTAAGAATAGACCCCAAATTAAATGATAAAAAAGCTAAAGATTGGGCAATGGTAGCTGAAGGTGCTGTAATTTGTTTACCAACACCAACTATTAATGGAAAATGTGATGATAGTTTAATTGAGAAAACGGTTTCAGATTTAGGCGATTTGAGAATATTGATTAAAAGTACCGTTTTACCAGACCAATTGACGAAATATCCGGAAAATGTTTCCTTTTCTCCTGAATTTTTACGAGAAAAAAACGCCAGAGATGATTATGACAAACAAAAGTATGCTGTATGGGGTGGAGAAAGATTCCAGGTTGGTTGGTGGATGGGTAGATTTCCAGATTTAAATAAACAGAATGTAGTTACAACTAGAGAATCAGCAGCTGTAATTAAGTATGTTTACAATTGTTGGTTAGCAACTAAAGTGGCATTTTTCCACGAATTATATACTAAATTAGATAAGTCTTATAACTATAATCAGGTGACCAGTATATTAAGTCATTTTGAAAATATAGGACCTAGTCATATGAAAGTAACTAATTTAGGTTATGATGGTAGTTGTTTTCCAAAAGATATGGAAGCATTTGCTAATTTTACCGATAGTGAAATATTGAAAAGGGTAATTGAAGTTAACAACAACCTAATAGGAGCAAGATAATGATTAATGTATTTATAGGTTATGATGAAGGTGAGAAGGCAGCTTATTCTGTTTTAGCAGAGAGTATTAGAAAACACGCAAGTGAACCTGTTAGTATAACACCAGTTTCTTTAAACAATATACCAGAGTTTACTAGAGAACAACAGGACAATCAATCTACACAATTTGCATTTAGTAGATTTATGGTTCCTCATATGTCCAAGTATGAAGGTTGGTCCATTTTTATGGATTGTGATATGATGTTTAGAAGTGATATTGCTGAACTATGGAATATGAGAGATAGTAAGTATGCTATAATGTGTTGTCAACATGATTATACACCTAAACAAGATATAAAATTTAGAGGTGCAAAGAACGAAGCATTTGAGAAAAAGAATTGGTCTAGTTTGATGATGTTTAACAATGAACTTTGTTGGCAACTACAACCACCATATGTTAGTAAAGTTGGTGGTCTTGAATTACATCAATTTAAATGGTTACCACATCCAAGTTGGGAACAGATAGGTAGTATACCATTAGAATGGAATTGGTTAGTAACTGAATATGATTATAATAGAGAAGCAAAAAATGTACATTGGACTTTAGGTGGTCCTTGGTTTAATGATTACAAATATTGCGATTATGCAGATGAATGGTTTGAGATTTACCACGATATTGTATTTACAGACCCAATAATAAGAGATACAAGAAATGACCCCTTTAAAGGAACTAGTATAGAAGGTAAAGATTAATGAGATTAGATAACGAAATAAAATTAGATTATAAAGATGTATTGTTGAAACCTAAAAGGTCAACATTATCATCAAGGCGTGATGTGGAAATGACAAGGTCGTTTACATTTAGACATAGTGGAGAAACTTATGAGTGTTGTCCAATAGTGGCGTCTAATATGGACGGTGTTGGAACCTTTAGTATGGCGAAAGTTATACAAGAGTATAAGATGATGACCACTATTACAAAGACAACAACCATAGACCAATGGAGAGAAGCAGTTGGCAATGGAATTAAATTGAAGTATGTATCAGTATGTACAGGTACAGGTAAGTTATGGGATAAAGACGCCGAAGATTATGCTACAATGCAACAAGTATTAAAGAGTTTTCCAGATGTTAAGTTTATTACAATAGATGTTGCAAATGGTTACCATACAAACTTTTCAGATTTTATTAGAACAGTTAGAGAACACTATCCAGATAAAACTATAATTGCAGGCAATATAGTGACGGCAGAAATGACCGAAGAGTTAATCCTTAATGGTGCAGACATAGTTAAAGTTGGAATAGGTCCAGGTTCAGTTTGTACAACAAGAACAATGGCAGGTGTTGGTGTACCACAATTTTCAGCAGTAATGGAATGTGCTGACGCAGCTAATGGAGTTGGTGGACATATAATGGCTGATGGTGGTTGTAATGTACCAGGAGATATTGCGAAAGCATTTGGCGGTGGTGCTCACTTTGTAATGTTAGGTGGTATGTTAGCAGGACATGTAGAATCAGAAGTACAAGCAATAGATGGTAAAAGAGAATTTTATGGTATGTCTTCCGATAGAGCAAGAGAAATACATGGTAAAAGAAAAGACGGTTATAGAGGAAATGAGGGAAGGTCGGTAATATTGCCGGCTAGAGGTTCAGTTTCAACAACTGTTGAAGATATATTAGGTGGTGTTAGGTCAAGTTGTACATATATTGGTGCAAGACGATTAAAAGATATTCCTAAATGTGCCAGTTTTGTTAGATGTAATCAACCCTTAAATACGGTATTTGCAGGTTATGATAACTTACCTAGTTAACGATAATTGTATTAAATGTAAATTAACGGATTGTGTAGAGGTATGTCCAGTTGATTGTTTTTATGAAGGTGAAAATATGCTCGTTATTAATCCTGACGAATGTATAGATTGTGGTGTTTGTGTACCTGAATGTCCAGTTGACGCTATAATTCAAGACAATGATGATACACCTGATAAGAAATGGTTTAAATTAAATGAAAAATATTCTAATATATGGCCAAATATAAATTCTAAAATAGACCCTTATCCAGATTGGGAGAAGTATAAAGATGAAAAGGGTAAATTAGAGAAGTATGGAGTTGGAGAGAATGATACCAGAAAATAAAAACCAAGATAGAATTTATGTAGATACAACACATATTGCTTGTCAAGCAGACCACCCTAGAGTATTCTATACACCTAATAAAGATGGTTATGTTGTTTGTGAATATTGTAATGTAATGTTTGTATTAAAAGAAGACGCTGATACTACAACAGAGAGGTTATTTGTTTATGATAATAACTCATAAAATAGCTTGGGATAAATGTTTATCTAATCAACTCTGGCCTGCCATAGAAAAAGGTTGGAAAGATGAAGGCAAAGATGTACATTTCTTTTGGGGATTAGCAGGTAAAAATATACAAGGTATAAGAAAGTGTGAGGAAAATGGAGATGAATGGTGGTATGTTGATGTAGGATATTTAACACAACAAATTACAAGATATCCAGAACCTATAATACACGACTACGATAAGACATATTTCAGAATATGTAAAGGTAATATTCATACAATACGAGGTGCAGTTGGTGATGGTAGACGATTAAGTAAATTAGAATCTCAAGGTATAGATGTAGAATTTAAGGGTTGGAATACTGGAGAAACAAAACATATATTATTATGTCCATCATCACCTACGGTAACTTACCAGATAAATGGTATGAGTCAAGAACAATGGATTGATACTGTTATTGCAGAGATAAAAAAGACTGGAATTAATAAACATATTGTGATAAGAAATAAACCTAGGCCTGGAAATGAATGGTGGGAAACTGATATAAAAGATGATTTAAAAGATTGTCATTGTTTGGTAACCAATATGAGTTTGGCAGCTATTGACGCAGTTATGAATATGGTTCCTGCTATAACACATCAAAGAAATGTGGCGAGTTTTATTACAAGTAGAGATTTAAAGTTTATAGAAAAACCAATGCGACCAGGTAGAAAGACTATGAATGAGTGGTTAAAAATGTTAGTAGATAATCAATTTACAATAAAAGAAATAGAACATGGTTTAGCATATGAAATTTTAAGGGGGCAACCGTGAATGGATTAGAAGTTTTGTACGATTTATTATTTGTACAAGTAGATAAAGGATTATGGGGCATTATTATATTTGGTATTGTAGTAGCTGCTGTAAGTTTTATCTTTGATTTTGATTGGAAAGGAAAACAACCACCTGAGCATTGGTTATGATAAATTTTGCCTGTGTATATTATGGTGACAAGTATAAAGTAGAGTATGTTCAAAAACTCTACAATATGGTTAAAAGACATCTAACCATAGACCATAAGTTTTATGTATTTACAGACCATGTGAAATTACAAAAACTGGTTGAAGGTGATATAATAGTAAAGAAATTTCCAGAAGATGATTTAGATGGTTGGTGGAATAAAATGCAACTATTCCATCCTGATACACCATTGGAGGGTACTACATTATATACAGATTTAGATGTGGTGATTACAGGTAATATCAATTGTTTTGTTGAGTATGAACCAAATGCAGACTTTGTTGGTATGAATGACTTTAATCCAGCTACAAAAGGGTGGAATTCTAGTGTTATGAAATTTAAAGATGTATCAGAAATACTATGGAAACCATTTGTTGCAGATAGGCCTAATTTATTAAGACGGTATCCTGGAGACCAAAACCTCATTTCCGCTCAAATTAAGGATAAGGCAGGGGCCCCATCATCCATAAAATCCTTTCCTGATTCCTGGACACAATCATATAAATGGTATGACCGAAAGGGAAATAGATACTCCAGACAAGATATGAAATATGACCACAATGGCGAATCGATAATAACTGTGTTCCACGGACAGCCAAATCCACACGAATCCGAGCAGGAATGGGTAAAAAACAACTGGAAATAGAACAAAATAAGAACATATTTTGTTGTTTTTTTACAACATTGGCGTAAACCCTTGATTTTACTCGCTTTTAATTTTTAAAAAAAAGCGCTTTTTTTCATGTTTTCGCTTGACTCTGGCTGTGGAACCTGTATAATATACTTATATTATGATGAAAAACGCTATGAAAAAACAAGTGACAAAAGAATTATTAGAACATCTTAAACAGATGAACATTAAATCACAAGCGTGGATTGACGAAGACCCTAAAAACAGATGGTCTTCAATGATTACAGAAGACCCAAAACATTGGGCAAATTACAAAATTTATACATTAGACGAATTCAAGCATTATATGGCTGAAACTACACATTGGGATTTATTCAAATCTGTCAATGGTATCAGACCAAGATTTATGCAATATCATTTAATGACTACAGAAGAAATTGAAGCAGATAATGACGCTTTATTTAAAGAACAAGAAGAGCAAATTATCGCTGAAAAAAGAGAAAAAGAAGATACTATAAAAAAAGTATCACAATATGGTAATTTTACCGAAGAACAACTAAAAAAATGGGAGGTTATATAATGGGTAAAGTAAAAAACATGGCTTGGGACCAAGCAAGTGAATTTCTTGGCGAAATTGAAAGTAAGTTATTAGAAGGTGAAATGACTAAAGAAGTTGCTTTAAAGAAACTTACTACAACAAATCACAATATTGCATTGGAAGGTATTACTTCTTCAGATGAAGCTGAGGAATGGATTGACCTTACAATTGCAGATAGACAAAATGAAGTACAAAAATTGAGAGAAGGAGGTACGATATAATATGAGTAATAATATAACAGACCAATATGTTGGTAAAGATGATTTAGGTAAAAACCTATACAGAAAAAAAACATACTATACATTATGCATAGAGCAAGATGTTTTAGCTAAGAACAAAGACGAAGCAGATACATTGCTTTCAGACGCAGGTATCAACTATTCAAACATTGGTAAAGATTTAGCAGAAGAAAAAGGTGGTGTTGAGACCTATATGGTAGACGCCAACTATACAGATTCAGGTGATACTGAATATGTTGCTAAAGTAGTTTATGACGATTATGATGGTTTAGAAAACGCTGTTGAAAACGGTGATGTTGAATTAGATACATACGCTTTAGAAAATGATGTTGTTGATGTTGAAACTGGTGATGTGACTACACCAATGGATCCAATGGGCGATTTAGAAAAAGTATTACATGGTTCTAAAGAAGAATCAGATGTTGATGTTTCTTTGAATTTAGAAGCAGAAAGTAAATTAGGTAAATAATATGATACAAGTAAATAAAACTGCTAAAAACATTGATGAAGGTATTAAGTTTATGATAGACGCTATGGTTGAAGACTATGGTGGTTTTAATCAACATAATAAAATGGATGAAGTTAGAAACAATATGTATAATGAATATAAAAATGGTTTCAAAATTATGAACGGTCAGAAGTATATTAAGATAACCAATGACGGTTCTGTTAAAGCTTTTATCGTAAAAGAAGACTTTAAACATTTTAAAAAAGGTGATGTATTAAAGCCTGCTAGTTGGGCTGCACCTGCTTTAAACTCTGCCAGAGGTAATGTACTTGCTGGTAATTATCCAATTCAATGGACAGGTCCATTGTACTTAAAATAATGACAAAAAAAACAAAGAAATTAATATTAGAATTATTAGATTTTTGGCCAATGACAATAGTTGTGCCAACAATGATTATTTTAATTTTAACGGCGAACTTATGGTAATAGCAACGAAACAAATGAAGTGTTGTGTGTGTGAAGTAGAAATTGACAATGGTATGGATTATCATAATCCATCTCCATTGGGTAAGTCTGGTGATGTATGTTGTACTTATTGCAATATAACAAAAGTAATACCAGAAAGATTAAAACCACAACCAAGGAATGAAAAGAAAATATGAAATATAACGAAGATAAAATAATAAAAGAAATAACAAATTACATTAAGGGTACTTATGGTGAACACTATAGTACCACAAAAGACGGTTTCCAGGTTCAAGATATGTTAAGACACTTGAATATTGATAAAGATTTTTGCCAAGCAAATGCCATAAAATACCTATGCAGGTATGGTAAGAAATCTGGTCATAATAGAAAAGATTTGCTTAAGGCAATACATTACATTATCTTATTAATGAGTAGTGAAGATAAAAAAGTTGATGTTAAAATAAGGTTTACAGACTAGGAGTTAATATGGTTGAGTGGCTTAAATTTATAGAAGAATTAGAACTGTTACACAAAATGCTTACGGTTGAAAAACCAGAAGATGATTGTCCAAATAAGATTTTTACCAGAGGTAAGATTAGAGAATTCCTTGCTGTGTATAAGAAACAAATGGAAGAATTTGAGAGTTATGCAATGGCTATGGAAGAGAAACAAGAGAAGTTAGAGGCACAGCAATTGTCGTTATTTAACTCTCCAGAGGGGGTACGGTAGTATAGCTATGCTACTAAAAATCAATCCTGGCGCATCCTGGCGCCTTTCCTGGAGAGAAAAGCGAGTAAATACACGCTTATTTAATGGCTTGCCATTTCCAATGACTTCCTTTAATATAGACAAAATGAATTAATTAGAAAGGATTATATGTCATTTAATTACGATAAAGAGAACTTAACAATAGAGTTTAAAGACGCAGAAAAGAAAGATATGAAAGGTAAAAAAGAGAAGTTTACCAATCGTATTCAATTTTGCAAAGACCATATAGAACTAAAAGAAAAACATCCAGAATATTATGACGGCGTTAAAATTAACTTTGATAGTTTATTAGAGGCGTATTCGTCACCAAGTCCAATAGACCATTTTTATAAAACAGTATTTGGTAAAACTTATGCTGAAAAAATGACAGAACAAGAGGCAGATAAAGAAGTTTCTATATGATAAAAGAAAAAAAATTTGAAGTTAAAAAAATAACACCATTACACGATTTATCCTGGTATATAAAATGGATAAGCTCAATAATTTTATTAGTGGGTATGTTATTAACTTCTATGGACATAACACCATATAATCTATATTTACATTTAATAGGAGTTTGTGGTTGGTTTTTTGTAGGAATGATGTGGCACGACAGAGCATTAATTGTTTTAAATGCAGTTGCCATAGCAGTATTCTTAATGGGTATTGTTAAATATCACGCTACTTGCACCAATTGTATGATACCTTTATGATTTGGTTGTTATTGTTTATTATAATTGCAGGTTATATAGTAGCTATGCGAAAAGAAATTATTATGTGTTTAAAATTATATTATGAAAAATTAAAAGATTTATGGAAAGAATTAATTATGAAAGGAAAACAATGAAAAAGCTAATGACATTGGTATTTGTATTATTTTGTACAAGTGCTATTGCAAATCCAGTAGAAAATACTATTAATAAAGTTTCTATTTGGGCTTCAGAAGAAAAAACAAAGACAATTGCATTTCAAAAAAAGGGTTGGGCAGACGGTAAAGCTCAATTAGCTAAAACTTGGAATGATATTACAAATTTGTTTAACTGGACGAAGTAATGCATAATATTGAACAATTTTGTGATAAGATTGATTCCATTAAAAAGATGGCGGATGATTTAAGAAAAACGCCGCCATCTAATATTGAATTTAGAAATAAGATTGAAGTAATACAATCAGATTGTTTTTTAGTTGCGAAAGGTGAAGTTAAAGAAGATGTTAAAAAAAATATTATTGATTAGTTTATTGACTACAATAACTGCTTGTAGTGGTATGAATAGAACACACATAGGTGCTGTATCAGGTGCTGGTACAGGAACAGCGGCTTGTTTAGCTATGGGTTCAAGTGACCCTTATGTGACTAGTGCTTGTGCCTTGGTAGGCGCATTTGCAGGTGCTAATGTTATGTATCAATCAGATTATGATGTACACAATGCTGTCTTTGTAGACCATTTAAACACAGCGCCAGCATATGGTTCATCTTATACGAATTGGTTTAATGCGAAAACAGGTAATAGTGGTATTATTCATATTACCAAGTCATATATGGAGGGGCCGTTTAAATGTAAAGAATATGACGCAACAATAGATATAACAAATAATTGGCCATTGGTTGGTATCGGAGGCGTTAATAGAGAGGTTGTCTTTGGAACTGCTTGCCAGACACCAGATGGACAATGGATTGAGAAACCGTAATGGCAGATATAGAACATATTAATAGATTAGAGAAGGAAGTCAAGGAAAAGCAAGAGGAGATTGAAATTACAACGAGTCAATCCAGGCTTGCCTTATTAGAGGAAGAAGTGTATAATACTAAACAAAGTATAAAAGAATTGAGGAAATATGTGGGATCCTAGAGAACGAGTTAGAAAATACTTGTTATGGACAGCAATTTTAATCATATTTCTATTGGTATCAGGCATTGCAATAGGTAAAACTACTGAAAAAGTGTGTGATACTATTATGTATGGTAATTGTTATAAAGATGGCAAATTAGTTGCAACAAAAAAACACGAATGTGTGGATTGTGACTTAAATAAAGAAGTTTGGCAATCAGAGGTTGCAGATATAGATAAAGTTGAAACTATATTAGACAAAATTGAAAAGATAGAAAACGATAAATCTGTTTATTATGATAAAGTAACGACCATAGAACCTAAAAAGGTTGATGGTCAGTATTGTTTTATCAAGGTTATTATAAAGGAAACTGATAATCAGATTATCAAAGAAGAGATTTTGGAGTGTGCTGATGGTAGAAAAACAGTTGATGGACCAAGTTATTGGGAACTATTTGCTCAATTTTACTATCGTGATGTATATACTCCAGAATATTGCCGATATTATAGTCGGCACAAACATGTGTTCAAGACACCAGGCAAGGTTTGTTTAACAATAAATGGTGAATGGGAGGTAAGATAATGATTAAATGGTTAATCATAGTTGCTCTTTCCCTAGTAATTTTGTATGATGTATCAAGTGTTGACGCATTGAATTATGTTCAATCCACGCTTGACTTTCTACAAGAATTAGTTTATAGTGTGAAGGAGAGTAATAATAAATGATGAAAAATAAACTAAAAGTAGGTCTTGCCATTCTGACTATCGCTGGATTAACAGCGTGTTCAGGCGGAATGAATAGTACCTATAAAATTAAAAGTGAAAATAATGATGTTGTAGATAAAGTGCCAAATTGGTACATGGCTGACATTAATGAATCAAAGGCTTGCGATTTAAAAGCGTTTGACAAATCAGATAATGACAAAGAATGTATCTTTGGAACAGCAACAGCAGTATCACCTGACCTTAATTTAGCGATTGAAAAAGCGAAGATGTTAGCGAAAGCTGAACTAGCCGATATTATTAGAGGCGAAATGAATCAAAAATCTAAGCAATTCATAACTGAATTAGGTAAAACTGAAACGAAAACTATAGTATCAGAAGTTGAGTCAACATTAGTTAACTTGATTAGAGAAACGCCTGTAAGAGGCTATGAAGTCTTTGCTCAAGATGTAACATTGACAAAAAATGGTTATTATAGAGCGTGGGTAGGTTTAAGACTGCCTTTAGGCAAGTTTAATAAGATGTATAACTACACTATTGAACAGGCTGTTGACGCTTATAATTTAAAACTAGAAGCAAGCAAGGCATATTCTGAACTTATGGAAAAAGATAGTGATGAAAATGCCGATAGTAATTTACAGTAAAGTCAATTGTAGCTACTGTACCAAGGCCAAAAATTTGTTAAACAAACTTGGCCTTGACTATACAGAAAAGAAACTTGAAGATTTTGAATCTACAGAGTCATTTCTAAAAGACATTGGTAAAAATGTTAGAGCAATGCCACAAATCAAGATTGATGGAGAGTTAATTGGTGGTTATAATCAATTAATAGAATACTTTGCTGATAAAGGACAAGTAAATTATAGAGGTCAGGTTAAGAGTGAATGATAACAGTAAAGACAAAGACAAGTCTAAAAAAGATAATCTCATATTATTTCCTTTAAATAAAATTAAAGATAAGAAAAAGGCCACAGCAAAAACACATCCAGCTGTATCTAAAAAGATTGAAGAGCAATTAACAAGAGAATTTGTAGAAGGTAATGTTGATGATATTGCCTATACCCTATTAGATAAGTTTGTAAAAATGGGTATAAAAACTGATAAGTTTACATTTACTGCTGACTTAGCATTAGCAATAGATACAATACGAGGATTAATTTATAGAGATTTTGACAAAGGACATCCTGCTCAAAGATTGGCGGATAAGATGGTGAGCCTTAATGTTACAGGTAAGAATAAGACTGCTAGACTTAATTACAATGAAGTTTTAGGCATTAAACACAAAACACATATACCATTGTCAAAAGAAATTGAAGAAGAATTAAAAGATTTAGCAGATATGGGAGATTTACATTTTACTTCCGATTTTGATTTAAACGGTAATAATGGAAAAGATGATGATGATAAAGCATAGTATTTTAATAATAATGGTTGCTTTATTAGTAGGTTGTGTTAAACATTCTCACGAAGATACGGAGTTAGGTGCAATGGACACCTTTTGGAGTATATTGGGTGGTGATACTGAAAAATTAGAAGAATTGAAGAAGAAAAATAATGAGTGATTTTTATACAGAATATATGAAGAGAAATAATAAAAGATTAAGTTTAGAAAAAAAATTAGATGAATATAATCATATAATGGAACTAATTAGAACTATATTACCAGTTGTGATTATAATATTACAGGTAATTATATTGGTTAAAATTATATGAAAAACAGAATTCAAATAAAACAAACAACAATTGTTCGCTTTGTTTTATTGGATAGTTGGAGAACTTTAAACTCATGGAAGAGAGGTTAAACATTATGTTTAATTTATTTAACAAACAAGGAGATGAAGTTATGGCGAGAGCTAAACTATCAAAAACTGAAAAGGTGAGGAACCTTTTTGACAAAGGCGAACCAGTATCGTGGAAGACTCTACGAAATAGGTTTGACCTGACTTCACCAGCTGCAATGGTTGGTAAGTTGAGAAACCAAGGTGTGATGATTTATGAAAATAAAACATCTGCTGGAGTATCTTACCGTGTTGGAACACCAAGCAAGGCTATTATAGCTGCTGGTATTACGGCACTATATGGTAAACAAGGTTACGCAAGAGCGTAATTTTTAACCATCGGAGAGGCGGGTAGCTCCGCCTCTCCATTTTTATAAGGAGAATTATGGTAGAGGATGAAGACAATCAAAGAGGATTAGACGCAAGTTTTGAAGATGAGGTAACTTCAAGACGAACTGTTACTATTCCATTAAGGGAATATGACCAGTTAAAACACGACCAAGGATTTATTAAAGATAAAACTTTAATTGATATTATAGACAATATTGAGAGATTGGTTAGAGCATTAAGAAAACATATTATCAGAAGTTAATGGCACTAGAATACGGAATATTATTAGGTTTCATTGGTATAACACTTACCATAGTTGGTTTTTTTATAGCCTATCACTATGGAAGTAAATCAGAACCAAAAGAAAAATTAACAACTGTTCAACAATCATTAAAAGATTTAATGGATAAATAGTCCTGGAGTGTGAAATGAGTGATACTGTATGGTTTGGAACCAATATTAGAGAAGTTGACATTGAATTGCCTTATAAATCTATGATAGAATATCTATATCAACGAAAAAAAGAACAAACACCTGATGAAAAACTTTCTGGCAATTCTAGCTCAGAAAATGCTTATCAAAGTACAGATTTAAAAGACCATCCAATTTTTGATAAATTAAAAGAACATATTTACAGAAATGCTGATGAATTGGGTAAATTATTTTTATTAAGAACTGATAAGGAACAGATAATATCTAATATGTGGTGTTGTATAAATCCAAAAGGTGCCTCAAATAGAGGACACAATCATCCAGGTGCTTGTTTTTCAGGCGTTGTTTATTTACAATGCAATGAGAAGTCAGGCGATTTAAACTTAACACACCCAGCAGTTAACCAGAACTATCATTTTAATGATGAAATGGTTAACGATTGGAATAATTTGAATTCAGGTGGTTATAGTCTAACCCCTAGAGTTGGTACAATGGTCATCTTTCCGGCGTACCAGTATCATTATGTTGACCCAAATCTATCGGAACAAGATAGAATTGCTATAGCATTTAATACAATGTTGGTGGATAAGGAACTATATGATAAATTCAACACTATAAATAAACAAAAGATGAATTGAAGGAGAAATTATGGCAGAACAACAAGCAAGAAACCCTAATTTAATGAGTCCTGAATCAATGAAGGCAGTAGCTAGTACCAGAGGTATAGGTGAAAATGTTTTATTGATGACAGAGATTTTAACTAAAGTAAATAATGCTAAAGATAAACCAAAAAAGATTGCGATATTAAAAGAGCACGCAAATGCACCATTGAAGCAAATATTAAAAGGTGCTTTTGACCCTAATATTGTGTGGGATTTACCAGCAGGTGACCCACCATATATGCAAAATGAGGCACCAATTGGTACCGAACATGGTTTATTGAGAAATGAAGCAAAGAGGTTGTGGCATTTTGTAAAAGGTGCAGACGAAAATACAACTAAAACTCAAAAAGAAACTATGTTTATCCAGATGTTAGAAGGATTGCATAAAGATGAGGCGAAGCTATTACTTGGTGTTAAGAATAAATCATTAAATAAGACATATAAAGGTTTGACCGAATCGGTGGTAAAAGAAGCGTTTGGTTGGAATGATGAGTTTTATAGACCAGAGAAACAACCGTCATATCCAGTTTAAACCAGAACGGATATAGAACATTTTGTTGTAAAAATGTCACACTTTATTGAAATATCGCATAAAATATAGCAAAAAAGTGCTTGACAGGATAGCGAAAATGGTGTATCCTAGTTGTATATAATGAATAAATATTGAGAAAGGATACATTAATACATTATGAAAAAAGTGATTTTTATTATAGCATTGAATTTGGCGATATGGTTTGGACTTATGAGTTTACAAAACGCCGCTAATGCAAATGATTATAACAAAGCAGTTATTGGACATGTTATTACTGAAACGATTAGAGGTACAGACATGGACCACAAAGCTTTACTTGAAAGTGAAATGAGTAGAATAGTTTATGCATTGGCTATTGAAATGACATTGGTTATGCAGGAACATTTACCTTATATACTTGAAGGTGTAGCTAAGGAGATTAGAGATAAATCAGATTTAGCATATAAATGTGAGTTGTTAAAAGATTCAAAAATTAAAGACAAAGATTGTGAATAATGTTAGAAATATTTGAAATCTTTTGGTCTTCACCAATTGAATTAAGAGTTATAATATTAGGACCTATACTAGTATTCATTTGGATGAAAATCCAGGAGCAGAGAGAACAATGGCAACCAAAACACAAAGAAAACTTAAAGTAAAAAAACTTGTCAAAGAACAAGTTTTACCTGATAGGAGAAAATACAAAACAACATACAAAGATATAAAACTTTGGTATAACTATATTAATTTAATTATTTTTGATGGTAAACTATCTCCTTTCAATGATGTAATTATTAGAGATTTGACTAGACAAAAATGTATTGGTCAAGTTGTTATACATGAATGGAATAGAAAAGGAACAAAACAGTTCCACCTTGAAATGCAAAAATTTTATAAAGACAAAAAAGAATTTGTTGATACACTTGCACATGAGTGTGTACACCTATACCAGATGGCCAATTTAGGTGACACAGGAAATCATAATGCTGTATTTTATAGCTACAGGCCAAAACTAAAACAGATAGGTTTATGCCTATAACAGAGGAAATATATAATGGCACAAGTGAGAAGAAAATCCAAAGAGTTGGACCACTATTTAAAGTCGGTTATCAACAAAGTTCCCAATAAAATAAACAGTTTTATAGATGAGGCTAGAGTAGGAGACCGTATGATTTATTATACAGGTAATTGGTCTACAGATGTTTCAAATAATTTTACAGATAAACAATCTGAAAAAATATTTAAAATTATGGCCAAGATTGTTGATAAAGGAAAAGCACAATTTGTACAAAAGAAAAGAAAGCCCATTGAAATAGGAAGTTGGTCAATCTATGGTGAAAATCCGCCTGAAACCATTTCTTATTATGATTATATTGTAATTAGGGCAGATAGACCTTATCTAGGTTGATATGACAAAAAAATCTCAATTAATCCAAAAAATTAAAACAATATTACAAACAATAGCAGGTCTGTTTATTTTGACCTGCTTAATATTTACCTATATGTGGTACACGCAACCAACAGTAGAAGAAAAAATAAATGAAAAAATAGTAGATATTAAAGAAGAGAACGAAGTTTTTATAGATGAGGTTGTAGCAGACTTAAAAAATTATCAGGTTGAAGAGAATAAATTGCCTGAAATTATAAAAATTGAAAAACCTGATTTTGAAATGAATAGTAATCAAACATTTTTAGATAGTGTTAATGCGTGTGTAGATTATATTTACCATACTACAACAGATGTTTATCCTATTAATAGAGAATTATTATTAGCACAGGCGGCTTTAGAAAGTGGTTGGGGTACAAGTAGATTTGCTACAGAAGGTAAAAATTTATTTGGTATGAAGACATTTGATTTAAGGGAACCACATATGTTGCCTTCAAACAAACCAAAGAATTGGGGAGTTAAGGTTTATGAACATGAATGTGATAGTGTACAACATTATATAAATGTTTTAAATAATGGAAAGAATTTTACAGCGTATCAAGATTTAAGATACAATGGTGAAGATGACCCATTTATATTGTTAGAATCACTTGAAGGTTATGCTGATGATGAACATTATTTTCCAAAGGTAAAAAAGGTGATTGAGTTGATAAGAAAAAATTACAAACTTAATTATATAAGATAAATATAGATATGTTAATTACAGTTATAATAACATTTTTAACGGCCATATCAATATCAGTAATTGCGGCTGGTTATTCTATAATTGGTTTGGCAACCCTATTCGCAGGTGCCAAAGTTGCTATCATAGCAATGGGAAGTGCATTAGAGGTTGGTAAATTAGTAGCCGCCAGTTGGTTGTATCATAACTGGAGAAATCCCCTATTACCTAAAACAATAAAAGCATACCTAACAAGTGCTGTTCTTGTTTTAGTTTTTATAACGAGTATTGGTATATTTGGATTTTTATCCAAAGCACACCTAGACCAGGTTAGACCTGCTGGTGATAATGCAGTTAAGATGGAATTAATAGATAAACAGATTGAACAACAAAATGTTATTATAGTAAGAGCAGAAAAGACTTTAAACTTATTAGATAAAGGTTTAGAAGTTTATATTGATAAAGAATATGTAACTAGAGGTTTAAAGGAAAGAAAAAATCAGAAAGAAGAAAGAGATTTTTTAAATGATGAAATAAGAATTGCTATGGATACAATTCAAGTATTGATAACAGAAAAAGGTGGTCTTGAAATAGAACAATTGAGAATAGAGGCAGATGTAGGACCACTTAAATATGTTGCTGAATTAATATATGGTGAAGAAGAAGCTAGAGACCATTTTGATGAGGCAGTAAGATTAATTATAATCTTTCTTATTTTTGTATTTGACCCATTAGCCGTGTTGCTATTAATAGCAGCTAACATATCATTAAGGAGCCGAAATGTTGCGAAAGAAAAAGCAAAAGAAGAAATCCAAAAAGACTTCAAGAAAGAGGCTATTAACGCAAAAGCTAGAGCGAAAAGAGTCAGAGATAGAGAAAAGATTTACAGAGCATTTTTTAAAAAACTAGGACAAAGAGATTTAAAGAATAGAGATTACGAACAGTTTTTTAGAAAAATGGGAACAGATGAAATGAAGAAGTTAGGTTTGGATCCAGATGAAATTAGAATCAAACTTGACCAGATTATGGAGTGGAACGACCTAGATGTCAAACAACTTGGCGATACGAAAAAGTGATATATTAATTGTTGGTGGTGGTACTGCTGGTTTTACAACAGCATTAATCTTAAAGAGAAGATTTCCTAAAAAAGATATTTCAGTTGTAAAATCTGATAAGATTGGTGTCATAGGTGTGGGCGAAGGCTCAACTGAACATTGGTCTTATTTTATGGAATTTTGTGGATTAGATTGGAAAGAAGTTGTTAGAGAAACAGACGCTGCTATTAAAATTGGTATTAAGTATGTGAATTGGGCAGATAAAGACTATTATCATAATGTTGATGGTAGATTTTATAATACTAGTTTGGTTGGTCAACTCCAAGGTTCTTATATCTATTCATATATTAATGACAAACCCCAAATTGATACAACAGATGATTTAAGTTTAGAAAGTAAAGTACCAGATGAGGATTGGTGTTGTTCAAATCAGTATCACTTCAACGCTTTAAAATTAAGAGATTATTTAGAAAAGAAATGCCTAGAAAGAGGTGTTAATGTTCATACTGATTTAATAGAAGATGTTATAATGCGCTATAACATACAACAAAATATTGATGGTATAGATTACATACAAGGCGAACACAAATATAAGGCTGATTTTTATATTGATTGTACAGGTTTTAGAAGAGTATTAATTGGCAAATTAGGTGCGAAGTGGGTATCTTATCAAAAATATTTGATAATGAATGAGGCAATTGCCTTTCCTACAGAAGATACACCAGAATATCCTGTATATACAACTATAACTGCTATGAAATACGGTTGGATGTGGCAGACACCGGTTTATGGTCGTTGGGGTAATGGTTATGTTTTTAATAATAAGTATATAAATGCCAGAGAGGCACAAGATGAGGTAGAGGCACATCTTGGTCATAAGGTAGAGTTATTTAAAAATATAAAGTTTGAACCTGGTACACTTGATAAATTTTGGATACACAACTGTATGGCATTAGGTTTGAGTGCTAATTTTATAGAACCATTAGAGGCGACATCAATTGGTTCTAGTATTAATCAAACATTTATGTTTATGAACTACTTTGATAATTATGATGAATACCAAATAGAACACTTTAATAAGCAAATGACATTGTGTATGGAAAATTTAAGAGATTTTGTTATTATACATTATCTAGTTAAAAAGGACGATTCACAATTTTGGTTAGACCTACAACATGTACCAATACCAAAAGATTTAGAATATAAATTAAAATTATGGAAAAACAGGTTACCTATTGAAGAGGATTTTGGCGGCTCTCAATACTTTATGTTCTATTCACAAAATTTTACTAGTGTGTTGTATGGTTTAGGTTTATTGGACAAGACCAAATTAAAAAAGATATGGGATAACATGGCACCCGAACACCAGACCATGATACAAAATAAGGTTGAGAATTATAGATTACTAATAGACCATTGGAAAAATCACAGCATTTCACATAAAAGGTGGCTTGCCAAAGTGAGAGAAATCTGTTAGGATACAACAATGAGAATATATAAGTATCTATTACTAGTTTTATTATTAAGTGGGTGTGGAACAGCACCAGCGTGGTTAGCCACAAGTGCTGGTACATATTCAGAATATAAAGTAGTAACCTTTAGTAAAGCAGGTGTAGATTTAGGGTTGTCAGCGGCTGATAAGCCTACAACCAACGATTTTATATTATCTAAAATAACAGGTTACGATTGTAAAGTGAGTAGAGTATTAGAAGGCGAAGGCCTAGAAGCTGTCTGCCAGGAAATAAAAGTATTTCCGCCAGAAGATTCTAAACCAAAGAAGGAGTAATATTATGACAGGTGGAGAAATAGCTTTAGTTGTATTTGGAACATTATGGATAATCGGAGTGTTGAGTGGTTAAAGTATTAAATTCGGAAGAACTCTTTTGGCATAGAGCAGGAAATCTTGAAAAAGCCATGAATAATGCTAAACATTGGGAGTTTAAAGCATTGTGGAAAAATAAATTAATGGAACTTATGAAGAAACTTCCAAAAAGGATGATAAATTGATGAGCAAATTGACAGATGATATGGAACAACAAGAGGTTTGTGATGATTTTCATAAATGGACAATGGAACAGATGTTACATAAAAGTCCTGTAATGGTATTGATGACTATATTAGGTCAGACATTGAAAGTTATGAAAACTACAATGCCACCAGTTGAGTATCAGGCTATTTTGGATAATGTCTATGATAGTAAAGATAGAATAAAACCATTTACAAAACCAACATTAAATTAAGGTATATAATGATAGAAAAAAACAAAACTACAAAACGCCATATAGGTAAAAGTATTGAAGTATTGAAAGAAACTATATCATGGTTTAAGAAAAGAATTGAACCACACGATTGTGGTTGGATGTACACTACCATAGATGGATTGAAACACCGTATAAGCCATTTAAGGAAACAATTAAGGAGAAAATAAATGAAAGATATTATTTTAGAAGCATTAAAAAAACATGCTGAAGGTCAGATTGAAAAACATAAAGCAAATGCTGAAGTGTTGTTAACAAATCCAGTAGGTGTTGCAGACCATCCAGACCATTTAGAAACAGTTGGTAAGGAATTGGACGCAATGGAAAAATATGATTCCCAATTGGAGATAATTAATAAATATTTTACAAAAAAAGACCCATTTAAACAGTAATAATTATGTACAGACCACTACCAGAGGGATTAAAAATCCAAAATAGTGGAATAAACGGTCAAGGTTTATTCACAATGGTATTTTTAAAAAGAGATACAGATTTGGGTATGAGTCATTTTGTTATAAATGATAACTATAAAGATAAACCAAAGAGTGAAATATCTGATGATGACCAAATAAGAACACCATTAGGTGGTTTTCTTAACCATAGTAACGACCCTAATTGTATTATAATTAAAAAAGGTAATAGATATTATATCAACACAATAAAAGATATAACAGGTGGTGATGAGTTAACTTTGAACTATGGGAAGTGGTATGGCGGCCAACCGTGGCCACCAAAGGACGAATAATGCCAACATACGATTTTGAAAATACAAAAACAGGTAAACAGTTTACAGAATTTATGAGTATGTCTGAAAAGGACATATACTTAAAGAAGAATAAACACATTAGGCAATGCCTTAATCAAATAAATATAGTAGGTGGTGTTGGTGGTATGAAAAACGATACTGGTTGGAAAGAAAATATGTCCAGAATTGCAGAGGCACATCCAACATCTCCATTTGCCGAAAGATTTGGAAAGAAGAGTACCAAAGACATAAAGACCCAACAAGTCATACAAAAACATAGAAGACGAAGAGGAGTAAAGTAATGGCTAAAGATATACCTGATTTTATGCGTGGATTTGATATTGATGATGATTGGGGACTAACGCCTGTTAGTAAGATACCAGAGGCAGCGCCTTCAGGTCCAGTCAAAGTTGATGTTGATATGTCAGTTCCTAAACAGAACGCATTAGCTATTGCTGGTGTTAAGAGTGATGTATCATCTATAAAATCTATGATGAATGAAATTATGCAGATAGTTAATGATAAAGAAACTATCACAAAGGAAATAAGTGATGAAGAAACAAATACTAGATTTAAAGATATTGAAAAACTTATTTTACCATTTTTATATAATTTAATGAAGAGTGATGAACCTTATATACATTGGCCAAATAGAGGTCCAATTATTAAAGCACAAGTGGAGAAATTATTAAAAATAACTAGGAGATAACTATAGATGTTGTTTGCAAAAAAAGAACACAAAGAGTTAAAAAAACAAGTTAATGAAGCTGAAGATAAAAGAAATATAAGAAGAGGTCATAAGAGTTGGTATGAATTACGAACTTTGAAGAAGTTAAAATTGAGAGCAAAAGAAGTATTAAAAGGAGTATCCCATATATGATAATAAGTAATTTAAGAGAACAATTAAAAATTGACGAAGGCGTAAAATACGAAGTATATAATGACCACCTTGGTTATGCAACTTTTGGCATTGGCCATTTAGTTGTAGAAGGTGATGAGGAACATGGTATGCCAGTTGGTACACCAGTTTCAGAGGAAAGAGTAAATGCTGTGTTTGATGAAGATGTATCAAAGTACATTGATGAATCAAAGAAAGTATTTCCAAAGCTTGAGAGTTTACCAGAAGAGGCACAACAGGTTATTGTGAATATGTGCTTTAATATGGGAGCCCCAAGATTATCTAAATTCAAAAAATTTATAGCAGGTGTAAATGACGGTAATTGGTCAACAGCTGCTGTAGAAATGATGGATAGCCGTTGGGCAACACAGGTTGGTGTCCGAGCGGAGAGATTAAGAGATAGGATTAAGGCTCTTGCTGGTTGAGAGAATGACCCTATTAATGATGAGATTATAAAGGAACGCAACAAGTTAGTTGACCACTATATGTTGCATAGGTCCATTTAAAGCTTGCCATTATAGACATAAACTGTTATATTATTAATATGGAGAAAAATTGAAATGAAAAATTTTATACAACTGGATGAAAATAAATGGCCTAAAACAAAAGGCATGAGCATTGATGGTATGAGGTTTTATACCATTGATGGTAAAAATTATCCTTCTATCACAACCGTGCTCGGTGTCCAGAAAAAAGAAGGTCTGGAAAGATGGCGTAAATCAGTTGGCGAAGAAGCTGCCAAGTGGGAAATGAATAGAGCCGGTAGACGAGGTAGAGCAACACACACACTAGTTGAACAATATTTAAAAGGTGAAACACCAGCAATTCGTGATGTATTACCTTTAGGTCTATTTAGACTATTGAAACCTTATTTAGAACAAGTTGACAATGTACACGGCATTGAAAAGATTATGTATTCACATAAATGGACTATTGCTGGTCAAGTTGATTGTATTGCTGAATACAATGGCAAATTATCTGTAATAGATTTTAAAACTGCCAACAAAGAACGAAATGATGAATGGAATTTGAACTACTATATTCAAACATCTGCCTATGCAGAAATGTATGAAGAGATATTCGGAACTCCCATAGAACAAATTGTTATATTAATGGCATCCGAAGACGGTACTTCAAGAGCCTATGTCAAGGATAAAAAAGAATTCTTACCTGAACTAGATAAATCTATCAAGTATTTTTATAAATACTATGAAGAGAAGACAAAAGACAAAATCTAGTCCCACACTTCCCTAGAGAGGACAATATGAGAAAGATACTCATTAGTATAGGTGTGCTAATAGCTTTGTTATGGTCATTTAATACCAATGGTATGGAAAATGGAAATACTATAATTCCAGATGAAGAACCAAAAATGAAGCGAGAATCACCTGAAGTTACGCCATATGCAGATGGCCAACTTTATTGGATGCAAATGCCGGTTGTTTGTGGCAAAACTGAAACAGTAAAAGCATATATTCAAAAACATAAATTTATAATGGTATATGTTGGAGTAGGCAAACAAGGTGGTAAGAATGATGGACAACCAGTTTACTTAATAAGTGAATATGTAACCGAAGATATGACACAATCATTATCTGTAACAACGACAATGACATTAACAGAATCTTGTATAATGTTTAGAGGTTTTGATTTACAATTTAGAAACAGCCCGATTAATAAAGGAGCTTCTGTTATTAATCCAGAACTCCAAATATGAATTGGCCGTTGACGGCAAATATGGTAGGCATACTGGACGAGGGTGCGAATCCCTCCACCTCCACCATAAACACACTTGATTTTGAGTGTGCTTATGGGGGGTGTGTAGAATCGACAGGTGTTGAGAAATTTGCAAGAGGTTAATAGGTGGCAACCTAAAATGCTAATTAAACGCAAACGATAATAACTTTGCTTTAGCGGCTTAATAAAGTCCGCTTAGGGTTTTGTGGATTGCACCTCGTAACAGAAGCAATCCACACTTTACAAATTTAATAACATATGATATATTATTACAGATGAATAGTAAAGAATTTAGTTTAATAATTGAAGGTGTTGTAAAAGATTTAAGACCCATATCTTATTTGGACGCAATTGTTCATTATTGTGAAAAAGAAAAAATTGAAATAGAAACAGTTAGCCGTCTAATATCAAAATCCCTAAAAGAAAAAATCCAAGCAGAGGCTATTAATGCCAATTTATTAAATGTGAAAAAAGGTGGTAAATTACCAGTATGAATATAGAATTAATTGATAAAATGGGTACTGACTTATCAGTAGTGAACGCTGCTAGAGTGTCATTTGCCAAAAGAAAAAGTGACCTTGATGAAAAAGATGAAAAGTTAATAAAGTATTTGGCAAAGTGGGGACATTGGTCACCATTTGCTCACGCCTCATTATCATTTAGAATTAAAGCACCAATATTTGTTGCAAGACAATTAGTTAAACATCAAGTTGGTTTGGCTTGGAACGAAGTGAGTAGAAGATATGTAGATGATAAACCAGAATTTTATATACCATTTATGTGGCGTAAAAGACCAGATAAGAGTATTAAACAAGGTTCAAGTGATGAAGAAATTGAATATGATATTATGCATTTGATAAATGTTGCCAAAGAAACTTATAATGATATGTTAGAAGATGGTATAGCACCAGAAATGGCACGAATGGTATTACCACAATGTATGCATACAGAATGGATATGGTCAGGTAGTGTATATGCATTTAGTAGAGTATGCAATCAGAGAAATAAGAGTAATGCTCAAGCAGAAACTAGAATGGTCACCCTTGAATTATCTAAACATATGAAAGACCATTTTCCTATGTGTACTAAATATTTGTTGGATTGATATGTATGTATGGTGGATTTGAGGTATTTAAAATTTATGTTGCAGTTAAGAGTCATTTTACAACTGATTATGATTATGCAAAATATGGTGGCCGTGTTAAGGCAAAACTTGATAGTTTTACCAAAAGGCACGATAGATATTTTTTTCATAAACTCTCTAAAAAATTTAATGAACAAGATGTATTGGATTATTTTGTCAGTAACTTTGCCGTTGATGGTAATAGTTGGATTGGTAATTTAATAAGCAATGAAGGTTCTGAAAATTATACCAAGTATAGAAAATATAAAGAGTCATTTGATTACCATTTCAGAAATGATTGTAGTAATATTAGGAATGACTTTAGCAATCGTGGCATTTCTTTTGATGGCGGTCTTTTGGTTCATAATGGCCAGCATCCTAGACTTTTACGATTACTTATTCAACGGAAAATTCACATCCAGACCGCCGTCATTCTTGATTCAATCTTATCGTTTAGTAAGGTATGGAATAAGGACATTGAAGAAAAAATTGTGTGGCCTAAAATCCACCATAGGATGGTAAAATTGAAACCATTTATAGAATTTAATATGACACAGGCTAAATTAATAACTAAAGAGGTCTTTCTAAATGACTAAAAGAGTTTTTTGTATAGGCAATGGCGAAAGCCGTATTGGTTATGATTTACATAATTTATGGCCTCTTGGTAAAATATATGGTTGCAATGCTATATTCAGAGATTTTTTACCAGACGCTTTGATTGCTGTTGACCACGGTATAATGCATGAAATATATAATATGGGTTTAGCACAACAGATACCATGTTATTTCAGAGATTGGACTAAAGTGCCTGCTATGACATATGAAAATATGGTATTAGGTGGCATAGACCGATTAGAAGTAGAAGAACATTTAAAAGATGTGATAGTTACCAATGAGAGAGGTAACAGTAAAGAATATGTAATGCATGGTTCCAATATTCAAGGTTTGATTAATATTATTAAGAAAGACCCCAACAAATACAGAGAAGATAGAAAAATTTTAGAAAAGAAAAATATAAACCATTCTACTATTAAAGTATCTTGGATAAAACAACCAGATTATTCTCATTCATTAACAGATATTATGAAACCAAGAGACCACGGTTGGGCAGCTGGAGCAAGTGCAGGTTATGTTGCTATTGCAATAGAAAAACCAGATGAAGTTTATATGATTGGACACGATATTAATAGTACCAATAATAATGTGAATAACATATACAAGAGTACCAAACACTATGTTGCAAAGGAAAATGCACCAACACCAGGTATCAATTGGATTAACCAATGGCAGACCCTTATGGAATGGAATCCAGGCGTCAAATTCTACAAAGTCAATAGATTTAATGACGGTAGAGATAAGGTAAATGGTCCAATTACAGAGTGGAAGAACTTAAGCAATTTAGAATATATTGATTATTCCACGCTTGACAATCTAGCGTGATTAGTGTATATTAGTAGTTATGTTAAAACAATTAACAATTGCAAAGTTAATTGGCCGTGTGGCTGAACAACAATTAAGAGGTTGTAAGGCATACGCTTGGAGGGTTATGGCCGAATGGCTGAAGACACCAAGTTTAGTTTTGAGTAGGCACCATCTTGCAATAGATTGGACTCTTGCTGAAAGATTGAGGGTAAACCAATAAATCCCTCCAGGTACATAAAAAGTATTATAAATACTATATGAAGGCGATTAAACAGCCTACACGAAGACAACGAATATGTTAATACAAGGAGAAAATACATATGGATTTTGAAAGTCTAAAAAATAGTCAAAGTAATTTTGACGCAATCACAAAGGCTCTGGAAACTAAATTAAGTCCAGAGGACCAATCAAACAAAAACAAATACCAAGATGACAGGTTCTGGAAACCAGAACTTGATAAAACTGGAAATGGTTATGCCGTTATCAGATTTTTGCCGGCATCCGATAAAGAGGATATGCCTTGGCAAAGAGTATGGTCACATGCATTTAAAGACCAAGGTGGTTGGTATATTGAGAATTCATTAACAACCCTTAATCATAAGGATCCAGTTAGTGAAGACAATACTAGGTTATGGAATACTGGTGTTGATAGTGATAAGGACCTTGCTAGAAAAAGAAAACGAAAGTTATCTTACTATAGCAATATACTTATTGTTGCTGACCCAAAACATCCTGAAAATGATGGCAAAGTTTTCTTATACAAATTTGGTAAAAAGATATTTGATAAGATTACTGAAGCAATGCAACCAGCATTTGATGATGAAACACCAATCAACCCATTTGATTTTTGGAAAGGTGCAAACTTTAAACTGAAAATTAGAAAAGTTGATGGTTATTGGAATTATGATAAATCAGAGTTTGAGAGTGTGTCCCCAATAGCGGCAGATGATGAAGCTATTAAAGCAATATGGACAAAACAACACGCTCTAAAACCATTTGTGGACCCAAGTAATTTTAAGACCTATGACGAACTCAAAGAGAAACTGAATAGGGTAATTATGGGAACGCAAAGCACAGCAACCGTAGATGAGGTTAACCTCCCACAAAAACCATCTACAACAACTGTGGAAATGCCAAAGGTAAATGAATCTAAGCCTGCTAGTGATGATGACGATACAATGTCATACTTTAGTAAGTTAGCAGACGAAGATTAATCCTTTCTCTCTCTTTACTTGAAGAGCATTGACCCTTAGCGAGAAATCGCTAAGGGTTTTCTATTGGAAGTGGATAAATAGTCTTATGGCTATAGACATATTTAATCCATTAGTAGACCTACAACAAAACAAGATGAAATCAGCGTCCTGGTACAGGAATGCTGTGTCCCTAATTGCAGGTAGAGCAAGTGCAAGTGAATTAATGGCTGCTGGTAAATTACTTGGCAGACCTAGCGGTGGTCGTATGAGTATGTTTTTCTATGACCCAAAACACAAATCAAGACTACCTTATTGGGATATATTCCCATTAGTATTACCACTTGAACCTATGAAAGGTGGATTTATAGGTCTTAATTTTCATTATCTACCATACGGTGCAAGATTTTCATTCTTACAACAGTTACAAGTATTTGCTAGTAATGCTAAATTTGACCAATCAACAAGAATTAACGCTACATATCAATCAGTAAAGTCTAATAAATATGTTAAAGCGAGCATACATAGATATTTGTATTCACATGTCAGGTCAAGTTTTTTGAGAGTCAATGTGGATGAAATGGCATTAGCAGCCTATTTACCTGTGGCGCAGTTTCAACAGGCTTCGTTGGGTAGAGTATTTGCTGCTTCAAGGAGAACATTTTAATGATAACAATAACAAAAAGACCAATAGATACAAAAGGTCCATTTCTATTTGATACAATTTATTCAGACGGTATGGAAGATGGTGAACAAAGAGAAGAAGATTTTGCTAAACACATGGAAGAAAAAGATGATGGTGTTTTTGAATATAAGGTAACTAGAGAATAATGGCATATTCAGAAAAGGTTTTAGACCACTATAATAATCCACGAAATGTGGGAATACTAGACGCAGCTTCTAAAGATGTGGGTACTGGTATGGTAGGAGCACCTGCTTGTGGTGATGTTATGAAACTACAAATAGAGGTTAAGGATAATATTATTGAAGATGTAAAGTTTAAAGCATATGGATGTGGTAGTGCTATTGCAAGCTCAAGTATGGTTTCTGAAATGATTAAAGGTATGACATTAGAAGAAGCAAGAGAAGTTAAGAATACCGACATTGTAGAAGAATTGTCTTTGCCGCCAGTTAAAATTCATTGTAGTGTACTTGCAGAAGATTCAATTAAGGCAGCTTTAAAAAATTATATGTCTAAACAAGAGGTCGCATAATGGCAATTTTAAGAGGCGGTGTTAGAATAGGTAATACAGACATTAGAATAGGTATACCTAGAGATAGGTCCTTGGATAATGTTAATGCAGATGAAAGGTTACGAAGAAAACCTGGTGGTAATCCTGAAACTACTATTAATAGATTTATCGCTCAAGTAAATCAAGGTGAAGGACTTGCCAGACCTACAAGATTTTTATGTATCTTTCAACCACCTAGAAATATTATTTCAAGTGTAAGACAAGGTCCTGCTGGATTAGATATAAGTTTAACAGATACTTCCTCTGCTGGCGGTTTAAATGAATTAGAAAGTGGTGTATTAAAAAGAAATGTTGGTATGATGTGCAATAGTGTATCTATGCCAAGCCGTGATATAGATACCGTTAATCATAGAATGTATGGACCTGGCAGAGCAATGCCACAAAAATACAAATTTCCTGGTACTTTGGAATGCCAATTTTATGGTGATAAGTTTTTAAGACAAAGAGCATTTTTTGAACATTGGCAGAAAAAAGTATTTGATATTGATACACACAATATGGAATATTATGATGATTATGTTGGCACAATGGACATATATCAATTAGGTCAATTTGCTGCCGAAGGAGATAGAGATAGAATTACATACGCCGTTAGATTGTATGAAGTTTTTCCACAAACAATCGGTTCAATTGCTTATAGTTATGGTGCTGGTGAATATGCAAATATACCTATCACTTTGAATTATAGAACTTGGAAAAATTTAACAATTGACCAAGTAAACGGCGCAACAGTAGGCCAAGCTTGGGGCGATTTGCCTACAATCAAGGCTTCAAAAGATTACGGATTGTTTGGTGGCATACTAAATAGATTACCTCCTGAAATACGGAGAGTTGGTCGTGATGTGTTATCAACAATCAAACGAAACTTACCAATTGGTAAGGCGACAGGTGGTAGAGTATTTCCACCATTTACATGGTAAATAATTACCATAATTAATAATAAAGGAGTAATATAATGGCATTGCCTATATTAGAAACAGCGACATATGAGTTGACATTACCTTCAAGTGATGTGCAGGTCAAATACAGACCTTTTCTTGTAAAAGAAGAAAAGATTTTATTAATGGCTATGGAAGCCGAAGACCCTAAAGGGGTTACCAAAGCATTAAAAGATATTGTACATGCGTGTACATTCGGCACAATTAATGTTGAAGCAATACCAACATTTGATTTAGAATATATTTTTTTAAATATTAGAGCTAAGTCAGTTGGTGAAGTTGCAAAATTAAATATTTTATGTCCAGATGATAAAAAAACCTACGCACCTGTAGAAGTTGATTTATCAAAGGTTGAGGTTCAAGTTGATGATAAACATACCAATCAGATACAGATTGATGATAAAGTTAAAATTATTATGAAGTATCCTACTATTGATAGTTTTGACCCACAAGTGGACGCAACTACATTAAAAACACAACAGTTGTTTGATGTAATTGCTGGTACAATACATGAAATTTATGAAGGTGAAACTTTACATAAAGCTAGTGATTATAGTAAAGAAGATATGAACAAATTTATTGAGGGACTATCAAGTGTCCATTTTCAAAAGGTTCAGGAATTCTTTAATACTATGCCTAAATTACAGCATGAAGTTGAAGTTGTTAACCCTAAAACAAAGGTTAAAAGTAAAGTTATGCTGGCGGGGCTACAAAGTTTTTTCGTATCGCCCTCTCACATGACACCCTAGAGAATTATTATAGTGTTAATTTTGCTTTAATGCAACATCATAAATATTCTTTAACGGAGTTGGAGAATATGGTACCTTGGGAGAGGGAGATTTACCTTGATATGTTAATGCAACATATTAAAGAGCAACAAGAGAAGGAAGCACAAGCAGCTAAGAGGAGATAAATGGCAGACGATTTAATTAAGGTTAAAAAAACAACCGAAGAATACGAATTAGCAAAGAGTGACCTTGTTCCTGATACAGGCGAGGATGCTCCTACTTGGTATAATAAAACGGCAGGTCTATTAGACAAGTTTAGGGTTATACCTAGAATGGTAATGTTGGCATATATCTATGCCTTCTATAAATCAGTAACTTGGTTTATGCAATTACCCGACCCAACGAATTCACAAGCAATGTATATATCAACCATAGTTGGTGCTGGCGCTGCCTTCTTTGGATTATATGTTGGTAAACCAGGCGCTAAAATACCTAACGGCAAAAAGTAAATGGAAAATTGTAAGAATTGTAAATGCGAAGCGCATTGTCCAGAAACTTGTTCACATTGCGATTGTAAGAAATGTGATTGTTCGGCATGTGCAAAGACACGACCAGATGTGGAGATAGTACAATAAAATGGCAGAGAGTAAAGCATTAACTACTATACCTGAAGGAATAATAGAGGCATATAAAGCAGGTCAATTTGCTGTAGATAATACGCTTAAGGATATTCATAAAACAAATACCGGTATGTTTGGTATTCTTAAATCTATGTTTGTCTTTGATAAAGATGAGGCAAGAAGATTAGCAGACCAAGCTTCAAGAGATAAAGAACCTGAAGGACCAAAAGCAACCGTTGCTGGTAATATGGCAGACGCCGGCAAACAGGTGCCTGGTGGTTGGTTGGCTTTAGGTGCAGGTTTAACGGCATTGGCAGCCTTTATGAAGTCTATTAATATGGAAGATATTTTGAGATTGCCAACACAAGTTGGAGCTATAGCAGGTATGGCCAAGTTTGCTTCAGGTGTTGCAAAGATTGGTACATTCGGTTTAGGTGCTAAATTTATAGACAATATAACAGATGGTTTAAGATTATTCAAATCAAATTTCATATTAAGAGTAGGTGAATTAAGAACAAGTGCATTAAATAAATTTAAAGCTATTAAATTTCCATCATTTGTAGGTTTAGCAGATGAAGTTAAAAAGTTAAACTTTGTAAAATACATTAGAAATTCAAAAGGATATACATTGGCAGTTGCAGCCTTACATGGTATTGGAAATGGTATTAAAACAATAATGGCACCTATGAAAAATGCCTTACACGCCGTATTTGGTATGGCTGGTGGAGGTCCACACGGTGGCGGTGGCGGTGCAATATCTAAAATATTGGGGCCATTAAAAGCGGCTGCAAGATTTATTGGTAAATTATTCTTGCCTATTACGGCAATACTGGCTATATTTGATGGTTATTCTGGATTTATGAAAGAGTATGAAGATACAGGTAGCATTGTTGATGGTATAAGAGGTGCAGTTGAAGGTATTGTAGATGGTTTCATAGGAACATTTGTCAGATTGGCAACTTCAGCAATTGCAAAAGGTTTAGAGTTTTTAGGTTTAGACCAAATGGCTAAATTTGTTAAAGATTTTGGTGAAGATATAACTTTAAAATTTAAAACAGCAGTAGGTGGTTTAGTTGACTTTGTAACAGGTATATTCACATTAGATTTAGAAAGAATTACAAAAGGTATTACTGCTCTAGTAGGTGGTACGGCAGATTTCTTATTTTCAATAGTAACAGCACCGGTGAATTTAGCAATTAACTTTGTTAAAGATTTGTTTAAATGGGGCGACCCCGAAAAGCCATTTACTATAAAAGGTTTCTTACTTGGTGATGACAAAAATCCAGGTGTAGTAGGAACAGTAGTAGGCTGGGTAAAAGGACTATTTACATGGGGCACACCCGAAAATCCTTTTAGTCTAAAAGGTTTTTTACTTGGTGATGATAAAAATCCAGGTTTGGTAGGAACAGTAACAGGCTGGGTAAAGGGATTATTTACATGGGGCGACCCCGAAAAGCCATTTAAAATAAAAGATTTCATATTTGGAGGTGGCGAAGAAGAAGGAGTTATACCAAAAATAAAAAGTTGGTTTAAAGGATTATTTACATTTGATGTTCCGGCAATAAAAGAAAAATTACTTGATATGGGTAAAATGTTCAAAGCAATTACAGCTGCCGCTGCCGCCGCTGTTAAAGCAGGTTGGCCAGGTGGAGAATCACCAGCAGAGGCATACAAAAGAGTGTTTGAACATATGACAAAAGGTGGAACTGAACCTGCTGATGGTGGTACTGATATTGCTACTACTACTGCTACAGATGTAAAAGGCAATACAACAGAAACGGTTTATAAAGCACAAACAATTAATGACGCAGGTTCTAATACTGGTAATACTGCTGTAGTTTTAGACGCTTCTAATAAACAAGTTAATGAAAAGAAAAATGTCAATTATCAAACCTATAGTGGCAGTTTGAATACAGGCATAGATTCATATTGGGATAATACGGCTTTACAGGCTAGAGGATATTAGTATTTACCTAAATCTTTTTCAGTAATTATTTTAAATTCCATACCATTATCAGAACAATAAGATTTAGCGGCTTGCCATTTAGCTTGGTTCTTGATATAGTTAAATGACTCTATCATATAACTCCTTGTTTTTCTCTTTGGAGTTTTAGGTTTATCAACCTGCCTAGATGGTTTTATTTCAACCATATATTTTTCATTCTTTATAGTTTTAACAACAAAGTCTGGAAAATATCTATGATATTTCTTATCTAGTGGATTGAAGTATCGGATTGGCAATTCTTCACTTGCCCAATATATAATATCATCATTCAGGTCACAATAACGCATAAATTTACGCTCTAATAATGAACGATATACTATTTGATTGGTGTTACCAACATACTTTTTTGGATGAGTTGGTTTGAATAATCCTTTGTAACTCTTTCTCATAATGTACCTATAATCTATATAAATATTACTATACAAGGATTATTTATAAGCAATGATAACCAACTTAAAAAACAGCATAGTAAACTTTATGATAGGCCAAGCAGTAGGCCATCTAGCTAACAAGTTTAATTCAGGTAGTCAGAAAGACGCTGGTAAAGTTTCAGCTCAATTATTGAAGAAAGGACCATTTGACATATCAGATAGTCCAAGTCAAAGGTTAAGACAAAACCCATTAACATTTAATCCTGTACAATACCCATTAGATTTAGGTTCAAATGAATTAGGTCATTACATATTATTTGAATCAGGATTTATAGGTTATAGTCCACAAACAAGTGGATTTTTAGACGCTCAAAATAAAACACAACATTTAGGTACTGTTTTTGAGGGACCTCCTGGCCGTAATTATAAAAAGAATATAACATGGCACGGACATAATGTACAATCAGGAAAGATTTCAGCAAAAACACCATCACATTCTATTACAACATCTGGTATAGCATTGTATATGCCTCCTAGTGTTAAAGTAAGTTACACACAGCAATATGACGCTGACCAAGAAACAGGATTAGTTGGTGATATTGAGGCAGCAGGAAAAGAAATTATGAGTGCTGAGGGTACTGCTAATAAGGTTCAGGCCGCATTAGAAGGAGTTATTGGAGTTACTGCTAGAAAAGCAAAAGCAATTTTAGGTGAATTTATAGGACTTGCTGGTCAAGGTGACCCCGTTAGATTTATGGCAAAAAGAGCTGGCGTTGCAGTTAATCCTAGAAACGAGGCATTTTATACTTCACCTTCCCAAAGAACATTTGAATTTGTATTTGATTTTTGGCCTAGAAATGCAAAAGAGGCTGAGGCAGTTGAGCAGGTTATCGCAATATTTAAATACAATTCATCACCAGGTTTTGCAGAGAAAACTTTAGGTTCTGTATTTACAATACCAAACTATTGGAAAATTAGTTATATGTATAATAATGGTGAAAATCCACACTTAAATAAAATTGGTGCTTGTTATTGTACCTCTGTTGATGTTGATTATTCTCCAGATGGAGAATGGTCTACTTTTGGCGATGGTACTCCTGTTCATACTAAATTAACCGTTGGTATGTTAGAAGATAGAATTATCACTAAACAGGACATTGAGGCAGGCGCATAATGACAAAATATTTTCATCAATTTCCTAAAATGTTATATGATATGGGAGGCAAAGGTTATGATTCAGTTTTAGTAACAGATATTTTTAGAAGAGTCAAGGCAAGAAGTAAGATACAAAAAAATGTTACTATGTTTGATAATTACGATATAGCAGAAGGTGAAAAACCTGAAGATATTGCATACAAAATATATGGTGATACAGATTATTTTTGGGTTATAACACTAGTCAACAACATTGTCAATAGGTATTATGATTGGCCGTTGGAAGAATATGTATTCCAACAGTATGTTGCCGACAAATATGATAATGCTGAAGACATACACCATTATGAACGCATACAAGATAGTGGACCACAAAAAGGTAACGGTCCTTCCGATTATTCACATATGTTAGAGTGTAATTCAACAGACGCAGGTGCTGGCGCAGTATCAAATATAGAATATGAAAGGCGATTACAGGATAAGAAAAGACAAATTAGAATTTTATTACCAGCATATTTAAATGCTTTTGAAGAAGAATTTGTAAGATTGATAAGAAAATAGAATGAACTCATGGCAACTCAACATTTAGAAAAAAACATATTAGATAAAGTTGGTAAATATAATCTCTCCGAATTATCAATAATTTCCTACAGACAAGATAAAGAAGAAAGCGCACCAAAATTTATTGACATAAAAGGTATTACCTTAACAATGTCAATTACAGAGGATATATTTACTAACTCCATTATTGGTAGTTGTACCGTCTATGATTTGCAGGATGTCAGGACAATATTCCCATTAACAGGACTAGAAAGATTATCACTTAAATTTAATACGCCTGGTTTACCTGGCTATGATATGACAGAGGACAATGGTCAACCATTCCACATATACAAGGTAGACCGAATACGAAAAGACCCCTCAAATAATGCAGGTCAATTCTATAAAATCTATTTCTGTTCACCTGAAGTATATAATAACCAAGTTTCTACGGTCAGCAAAGCATATGAAGGTCCGATAGAGAATGCTGTTGAGGATATATTAAGGCAAAAGAAATACTTGAATTCCAAGAAGATGTTTTTAGTGGAACCAACTGCTACAAATGCCAAATATGTTATACCAAGTTTGAAACCATTTAGTGCGATTAAATTCTTGTCATCCAAATCCGTAGCAGGTAAATATAATAGTGCAGGTTATTTGTTTTTTGAAACATCAAAAGGGTATCATTTCCGAAGTTTAGATAGTATGTTGGCTATGAATAGTTCCGTTGGAAGACCAACTAGATGGAATTTCCAAACCAGAATTGTTGCAGTTAAAGATTCGCCAAAGGATGAGGTAAAGGATATTGAAGGTCGTATGATGACCGTAATACGATATGAATTTGCTAAACCGGTGGACATTATATCTAATATTGCAGGTGGATTATATGCCAATAAATTGATAACCCATGACGCATTTAATAAAACGATTACAACAACAGATTTTAACTATAAGGACAATTTTCAGACACAATTTCATTTAGAATCCATTGGTGAGTCAGATGATGTTGATAAGATGATTACGCCGGATACCAATTTGAATGACACCGGCAAGGCATTATTTGAAAATCCTGATAGTCATAAGTTAGTGGTGTCTAATACAAGTAAAGTCCACGATAACTATGATTTCTCTGCTGACCAGTTACAAAAGACGGTGAGTCAGAGGCAGGCATTTAAAAATATGAATCTATCTCTATTGGTGTATGGAAATACCAGTTTGAACGCAGGAGATGTGATTAACTTTAGCGCTCCTATATTACAACCAGGTGATAAGATAGATGAAAATCCATATACGAGTGGGCGATATTTGATTATGTCATTGAAGCATACCATATCGGTGGAAACACAAACACACGAAATGGTGCTCAGATGTTACAAGGATAGCGTTAGGACGCCATATCCTGCTGAATCCGACCCATTAATCGTAGGTAAAGACAACGATAAGAAGGTAGATATATACGAAGCAGATGAAAAAGCATAGATTATTTAGAGAATATCAGAGAGTCCGAGAGTCCGGCGCACCTAGGGTCTGGCCATTAGAGCGGCCAATGTATATGCCTAGGAAGGCCTATCAGATGGACTATGAGGATATGAGAAGAGAAACAACTAATAGGTCGCTTGTAAAAGAGTGGCCAAGAGCGGAGGATATGTTAGGGGATATGTTAGGGAGAGTTTATCTGTATGTTTCAGAGATGGCCAACAGGAAATATGCTCAGAGGTCGCATAGGCCACCTTTGAGAAGACATACTTACAAAGGTTACAGAGCAGTATCAGACGGCGCTTCAAGGTTGCTACGCAATGCTGGCGCAGTCATAGGTAAAGGGATTAACGCAATACGCAAGGTGACCAGCCGTTTGCGTAAACATGGAGTAAATGGTAATTAAATGCGTATGGCGAGGGCATTAAAAGCAGGCATTTATCGGAAAAAATAAGATGATTGACAATAATTTTTTAGGACGAAATGGGTTTATCTGGTTCAACGGCGTAGTTGAGGACAGGCAAGACCCACAGAAACTTGGCCGTTTGCGAGTGCGCTGTGTAGGTATTCATACGCAAAACAAAGACGAATTGCCGACAAAAGATTTGCCGTGGTCGCAATTAATTCACCCGATTACCAGTTCGGGTATTTCAGGACTTGGCCATTCGCCAGGCTTTGTTGTAGAGGGGACTTGGGTGTTCGGTTATTTCAGAGATGGCCAAAACATGCAGGAGCCCATGGTAATCGGTACTTTACCAGGAAAACCTGTAGAACTGGCGCAGAAGGAAAAAGGATTTTATGACCCGAATGGAGTTTATCCCAAATACAAGGATGAAGTGGACACAAATAGACTGGCCGTTAATGAGTCTACGCAACCACACCTAGGCCTTGAATTACGAAAACTCACAAGGAAGACTGGCAACCCCACGGCCGACTTTGATGTGGTAGAAAAGGAAAACTTTATCGCAGATACCGAAATAGCGGCCTCTGACGGAGATACCTGGGACCAACCGACAATACCTTATGCGGCCATTTACCCTTACAACCATGTCTTTGAGAGTGAGAGCGGCCACATATTTGAAATAGACGATACGAAGGATAAGGAAAGATTATTCACGGCGCATAGAACAGGCACCTCACAGGAGATTTCGCCAGATGGTACGCAGGTGAATATTATCAAGGCCGACCATTATAACATAACCACAGGCAAAAGGCAAGAGATTATTTCAGGCCAATCCGATATTACCATAGGCGGCCGCCATAAGATATACATTAACAAGGATGGCCAAGAAAATAATAATTACGATATACAAATAGGTCCGAATGCCAATGTGAATATACAAATAGATAAAGGCGATATGAATGTGGTATTAAAGCAAGGCAAGATGAATACCAAAGTGCAAGGTGATTACAACCTGGACATAGATGGCAATTACACCGTGGATGTAAAAGGTAATAGACTGGTGAATGTGGGCGGCACAACAACGGACAATACACAACAGGCCGTATTACACACAGGCCAAACATACAAAGTCAAAGCAAATAGAATAGACCTCAACGAATAGCTTAAAAACCGAAATGGCCCCACCAGAAAAACGCTATTAGGATTTTTTTTGTTTTTTCTAAACTATAAATGCAATAACAATCATTAGCTATATATGGCAACCTTTATTAAATTCTCCACCTGGAATTCCTCGCCCACCTAAATACTATAAGGAATGTTGAACAAAATATACTACATTTCAGGTATTATAGGAGTTGCAATGGCTATAGGTATCGGTTGTTATTTTATATTATCACTTCTATTAATAGTATTATAGAGATTCATTGGTTTTGAACACGGACACGGTGAATTCTTTTTTACAGAAATTTTTCCTTGGATATTTTTATAGCTCAAGGACACGATTCTTATATATATCGGTGTCCGTTTTCAAAAGGACCTCCATGGTCCTAGAGGCCAATTTTTTAACACAAGTGTTCGTATGCATTACAAAACTATATTATTCATTTGTCTAGGGATTGTCGTATCGTATAAATTGTATTGGTATATGGATGACATTATTAGGAATGCAATCTTCTGGTGAACAAACTCTTATATTACATAGTCTTTAAAATTAGTTATCACATCCATTTCATTTACTATTATCTCAAAGGTCTATTCAAATAAACATCTTTACAAAACATCCATCAAGTGTTGGTGAAAGTTATCTACAACATATGGTGACGGCGTTGCAGTTCAGTATTATATTCTTTCTGTTATGTTGCATAGCGTTTATTCACGCATTGTTTCCTTTCTGGTTTGTCAAGACGGCCAGTTTATGGATAATCAACATTAACGATAAAATGCAGGAAAGAAAGTGACTCGGACTCTCGGAATCTTCGGAGGGAGAAACGAGATTTTTTTCGTATAAATATAAGATGAATAAACTATTAAAGGTAATAAGGTGATAATAATGGATAAGATTAAGAAATACTTATGGATGACTCTAGGGTTTATCTGCTTGGGTTGTGCCTACATTGGTGTAGTAACCCCCGGCATTCCCTTTAGTATCTTTCTGGTGATAGCGGCATTTTCATTTGCAAGAAGTTCCAAGAAAATGCACGATTGGTTATACAATCACAAATACTTTGGTCCTTTCCTGACGAATTGGGGTAAGTATCGGGTGTTTCCTCTTTACGCAAAATACACAATGGTGATTATGATGTCCATATCATTAGTCATTATGTGGTATTCATTACAAAATTTCAATGCCGTCCTGTGGACAGGCTTGACAATGTTAGGTGTTAGCATTTGGGCATTGAGATATCCTTCTACAAAAGAAATTCACGACCAACGCATAAAAGATGGTAAACGAGTTGCTTGGTTAAAATAAGGAATATGTTGTCCAGTATAAATAGTGGATATGAACCAAGATGACAACCACAAATATAAATTTCATGAGGAAGTTGAATTAGGTTATGATATTGCAAAACTTAAAGAGTGTTATTTCCATTGGAAAAAGGAAAAGGGTTTTTCAACAGATGATAAAACCAAGACAGACTTTAACGCAATTTCCATTAACAGAATTCCAGGTGATGAACGGTCTACAACTGATAGCAGAATACGAGGCCGTTATTGGACCTATCCGGATGAATCAAACAAGGAAGAACAACGACTTGTAGAAGTTGACGAAAGCGTTTATACGGAAATATGTCCCGAATTCAAGGGGACATATGTTGAACAAGTCTATCACGATATGCGAAGACGATTCAAGATAGGGCGTGTTCGGTTTTTAATGAAACCACCACGAAGTTGTTTATCATGGCACCGTGACCCCGAAATGCGATTGCATATTCCTATCATAACTAATAAAGGTTGCATAATGGTGATTGAGGATACGGCGTTTCATATGCCGGCAAATGGTAATGGTTATATTACGGACAATAGACAATACCATAATTTTTTTAATGGTAGTGAAATTGACAGAGTGCATTTAGTTGCCACGGTTTTAGATAGACAATTGGGACAATTAACTATCGCTAATAAAGATGATTGGGAAGACCAGGTCGCATACGATATAGCAACAAGTCCAACAGCATATGGATATTAGACTTGCCAAAATGTAATTAACCTGATATAGTAAAAAAATGACGGAAAGAACACAAGAAGAAATAGTAAAAGATATAAAACAGATTTTAGAAGATAAGGTTAAACCTGCTGTAGCACAACATGGTGGTACAATTAATTTTTTATCTTTTGATGAAGGTGTTGCAACACTAGAAATGGCAGGTAGTTGTTCTGGTTGTGCTATGTCTAAACAAACTTTAGTTAATGGTGTGGAAGGAATGCTTAAACATTATGTGCCAGAGGTTAATAGTATTATTGGTGAAGATGATGAATCGGCGGCTGAACAAGGTTATACGCCATATTATCCTAATTCACAAAAGGTAGATTTCACATGATTCAAATATTAGAAGGCGCAAAGAACCATATAAAAGAATTAACAGGACAACATAACAAAAAATATGTTAGGTTATCTGTAAAGGGTGGTGGTTGTGCTGGTTTTGGTTATGATTGGACTTTTGAAGATAGTCCAAGTGATACAGATTTGGTAATTGATGATATGTTATTGGTGGACCAAATTTATGAAATGTATATTATGGGTATGGAATTGAATTATAAGAAAGATATATTTGGGGCAAACTTTGTGTTTAATAACCCCAAAGCAAAATCTTCGTGTGGGTGTGGAACTAGTTTCTCTATTTAGAAATTGGCCTGCTCGGGTGGACTCGAACCACCAACCTACAGCTTAGAAGGCTGTTGCTCTATCCGATTGAGCTACGAGCAGTCTTCTGAATTATCTGTTAAATTATCTGTAATATACTGAAAATGTATCAGCGCCATATAGATGACAAAAAGATTGAGGTCTTTGATATCCAGGTTTTGATTTTCCTCTATATCTATATCTCAATTTCTTTGCTTTTCTTGAAGCGGATACTTCTTTGAAATAAGGTAAATACTTAATTGGAATATTTGCAGCTATACAACTACCTTTATACTTAAAGGGGTCTAATAGATACTTAATCAATAAGGGATTTACAACTCTTTCAAAGACTTTTCTTCGTCTGTCTTTAGGAAGTGATTTATTATATTTCATTTTGTTCTTTCTGTGAAGTGTAGATTGATAATATTGCTGAAATTATCGTAATTCCAAACATTACAAAGAACATTGGCCAGTTATCGTTTCCTAAACAATGACCACCACAATCTTCAATGAAACCAACTGCCATAATAGCAGAGATTATTGCTGTCATACTAAAAAATGTATTCATAGTGTTTTCCTTTCATAATATAGGTATATTATACACTAAATGGAGCGCCTAGGCAAGCACTTTTTTAAAAAAATGCAAATAAAAACCCTTATTTTTCAACACTATACGATTTATTTTGTTCTCATTTTGTTCTTATTTCTCAATTCTTGCTCTGGAAGTGTTAAAAATTGCAAAATTTCGCCAGATTACAAAAATATTGGCGAATCGGCTACAGAAAATCAAGATAATTTATCAAAAACTGATTGGAAGTCAGCATTAATGAGCTGTAATTTTTAGATAAATAGTAAAAAAGGAAAAATATGAGTCAAGTAGATACTTTAGTTGAACAATTAGGTAAATTAACAGTTTTAGAAGCTGGTGATTTAGCAAAAAAATTAGAAAAAGCGTGGAATCTAAATTATGAGCAGATTCTACAAGGCACAAAACCTCAAGTTGTTGAGGAAGTAAAAGAAGATACACTTTTAAAAGTGATTTTAACTAGTTATGGCGAAAGTAAAATAGCAGTTATTAAGGAAGTAAGAAAAATCAAAGATATGGGTCTTTTGGAAGCCAAGAATTTTGTTGAAGGTGCTCCACAAGAACTAAAAGGCGATATAGAAAAAGAAGAAGCAGAAGAAATCAAAGCTTTAATTGAAGCAGTTGGCGGAAAGGTAGAAATCAAATGAACGAACACTTAAAAAACGCAAAAGACTGGTTAGTGAATACAAAAGTACCAGTATATGTTGTTATATTATTAGTTGTTATCTGGATATTGGCGTAGTATAATGCCAAAGGTGAGTAGAAAGGGAGATACCACTACAACTGGTCACGCTTGTGTGGGTACAACAACTTTAGATACACCTGGCCAAGGTACTGTTTTTGCAAATGGTATTTTAATTGCAAGAATTACTGACCCAACGGTATCACATCCATTCCCACCTAATCCCCCTTGTGCTCCACATGTGGCCAATGTTAATGTTGGTTCTCCAAATGTGTATGTCGTAGGTAAGAAGATTGCTAGACTAGATGATAGTACAGACGCAGGAGCTTTAATTGAAGGTTCATCAACTGTTTTTGCAAATGGTTAGTAAAGTCGTATAAATATTACCGTTATGGCAATATACGATTCACAAACTCAAAATACAAGTAAAAGAAATTCCAGAAGGTTTAGGGACATAGACCTAGACTTTAGTAGAAATGCTGTTACTAATGATGTAAATGTAGTTGAAGATGTTATTGCTATTAAACGAGCTGTTAAAAATTTAGTTCAAACTAATTTTTATGAAAGGCCGTTTAGACCAGAATTGGGTTGTGGTGTAAAAGAGTTGTTATTTGAAAACTTTACACCTATGACTAAAATATTCTTACAAAGAAAAATAGAAGAAGTTTTACTTAACTATGAACCAAGAATTGATTTACAGAATGTTGCTGTTGATGATGACCAAGACAACAATAGATTAGTTGTTGATATTTATTTTTATATTGTTGGCGTTCCAGGTCCACAAAAAGTATCAACATTTTTACAGAGGGTAAGATAATAGATGTCCAATAAGTTAGTAGTATCAGATTACGATTTTGACGCAATCAAATTAAACCTAAAATCCTTTTTACAAGGTCAATCACAATTTCAGGATTATGAATTTGAAGGTAGTTCAATTTCAATTCTATTAGATATTCTATCCTACAATACACACTATCTTGCCTATTTGGCAAATATGTCCACAAATGAATTGTATTTAGATAGTGCTGATATAAGAAATAATATTGTATCATTAGCAAAGATGATTGGTTATACTCCATCATCTCCAAGAGCGCCTATGTCTTCTTTAGATGTAACTCTAAACAATGCTTCAGGTTCTAGTGTTACAATGTTAAAAGGTACCGTATTTACAACAGTAGTTGATGGTATATCTTATCAGTATGTAACTAATTCAGATTCTACAATTACACCAGAAAGTGGTGTTTATAAATTTTCAAATGTGCCTGTTTACGAAGGTAGTTTGGTAACTTTTAAATATACAGTTGATATTACAGATGTTGACCAAAAATTTATTATACCAACAGCAAGTGCTGATACATCAACTTTATTAGTTAAAGTTCAAAATAGTTCTTCTGATACAACAACAGCAACCTATTCATTAGCAGGTGGATATAATAATGTAACCTCTACATCAAAAGTTTATTTCATACAAGAAGGCCAAGATGGTAAATATGAAATTTATTTTGGTGATGGTGTAAATGGTAAAGCAGTTGGAGATGGTAACATTGTTATTTTAGAATATATTGTAACAAATACCACAAACTCTAATAATGCAAGTTCATTTTCTTTATCAGGTAATGTTGGTGGATTTTCAGATGTTACTATAACAACTAATTCAAATTCTCAAGGCGGGGCTGATGGTGAAACAAATGAGTCAATTAGATTTAACGCACCATTACAATATGCAGCTCAAGATAGAGCAGTTACTACAACTGATTATGAAAGTTTGGTTAAATCAATTTATCCAAATGCATTATCAGTAAGTGCTTGGGGAGGAGAAGATGAAGAAACTCCAAGATATGGTATTGTGAACATAGGTATTAAAGCTGCTTCAGGTTCTACTATAACAGAAACAACAAAAACGGATATAGTTAATAAATTAAAACCATATAATGTGGCTGCTGTTGCACCACAAATTGTGGACCCCGAAACAACTTCGGTATTATTAACATCTACAGTTAAATATAATTCATCAGCAACAACTAAATCAGCTGATACTTTAAAATCAGATATTACATCAACCATAACAGATTATAATACAGATACTTTACAAAAGTTTGATTCAATTTATCGCCATTCAAAATTAACCGGTTTAATTGATAATACTGATACAAGTATTTTATCAAACATAACAACAATTAAAATAAGAAAAGATTTTACACCAACATTATTAACATCAACAAAATATAATGTGTATTTCAGAAATGCATTATTTAATCCACATTCTGGACATTTATCAAGTGAAGGTGGTATTTTAAGTTCATCAGGATTTAAAATAGATGGTAATGACAATGAAATGTTTTTTAATGATGATGGCGCAGGTAATGTTAGATTATATTATTTGGTATCGGGTGTAAAAACATATGTCAGTTCTACACAAGGAACAATTGATTATGCAACAGGACAAATTACATTAAATTCTTTAAATGTGGCTTCTATATCAAATATTAGGGGAGCAGCTTCAGTTAAAATTGAATTAACGGTTGTCCCAAAATCAAATGACATTGTTCCAGTAAGAGCTCAAATTGTAGAAATAGATGTAGCGAATTCAATTATCGCCGTAACAGCTGATACATTTGTGGGAGGTTCTGCTGACGCTGGTGTAGGTTATACAACAACATCAAGTTATTAATGAACAATGGCAAAATTTAATGATAAAATTTCAACGCTACTTAATAGCCAACTACCAGAATTTGTAGTAGCTGACCACCCCAAGTTTGCTGAATTTTTAAAAGTATATTATCAGTTATTAGAATCAGCAGAGTTATCTGTAACTTCAATTCTATCAACCGATGGAATTTTAATTGAATCTGAAACAGGTCAATTAAACAATCTAATATTAAACGCAAGTAGAAAAGACACAGCTAGAACATCACTAGACGCTGATGATAAAATTCTATTAGAAAATACTTCTTATGGTAAATTTACCAGAGGTGAGGTTGTTACAGGTCAAACATCAAAAGCAACTGCTACAGTATTAGTTGAAGATTTAAATAATAATAGACTTATCATAACATCACAAAATAAATTTGTTAATGGTGAAACTATAATTGGTGATTCATCAAATGCTTATGGTACAGTTAATAATTATAAACCAAATCCTGTAAATAACATTGTTGACTTGGTTAACTTTAGGGACCCCGATGGAGTTGTAAATCAATTCTTAACACACATGAGAGATGAGTTTTTAGTAACTCTTCCTGAAAATTTAGCAGCTGGTGTAGATAAAAGAAAATTAATTAAAAATGTTAAATCACTTTATCGTTCAAAAGGTACTGTAAGAGGACATGAAATATTTTTTAGATTATTGTTTGGTGAAAATTCCGAAACAATTTATCCTAGAGAACAACTACTTAAAGCATCCGATGGTCAATTTGATTCATTAAAAGTTATGAGGGTTATTGCTACAGCTGGTAACCCATTGGAATTAATTGGTAGAACAATTACAGGCCAAACTTCAAATGCAACAGCAATTATTGAAAATGGTCGTAGTTTTCAAATTGGAGTATATACAGTAGATGAAATAATTTTAAATTCTGATTCTATGAACGGCGCATTTATTGTTGGTGAGGAAATTCAAGGTACATCATCCGATACAGATGATTATTATATCAAAGCAAATATTACAGGTATTCCTGGAACAAAAAATATTACTAATGATGGTTCTTTAAATAAAACTGTTGATACAATTAAGTTAGTAGGTGGTGGTACAGGTGCTTTATTTCAAGTTGAAGAAATAGGACCTGGTGCAATTACAAATATTGTTATTGATAATGCAGGAACAAATTATACAATTGGTGATTCATTAAGTTTTGTTAACACAGCTACCAATGGTAAGAATGCTGCTGGGTTTGTTAAGATTGTAAATGGAGGTTTTTCTGGTGAAAGTGGTTCTGGTATGTCAACAGGTGATAGACTTGTTTTAGAAGATGAAACAACTAGAGGTGACCATTATGATGGTAAAGTTATAGTTCAAGATTCAGGAGATAATGTAGGCGAAATAACAGATTTATTTTTAACAAATACTGGTGGACAATATACATCTTTACCAACAGTTTCAGTTATTTCTGGAACCGGTTCAAATGCAACTGTTAGAGCTTATGGTGATGATATTGGTAAAATTGTAAAATTAAAAACTGTAGAATTGGGTAGAAGTTATGAAGAATCTCCTACTCCACCTACATTAGGTTTCTACAATAATATGATTGTCACAGGAGTTTCAGGAATAATTAATGAAACTGCTACTATTGCAGGCGCAGGCGGGGCTACAGGTACTATTGCAGAATGGGATTCTACAAGAGGTTTATTAAGAATAAAAGATGTAGCAGGTACATTTAATTTAAATGAAATATTAACAGCTTCTACAGGTGGAACATGTACACTTAAAAAATTAGACAATTCAACTGCTTCAATTAATGTAGAATCAGTTGTAGATACGGATGGAAGATTTATTAGTGAGAGAGGTAAACTTTCTGAAACAACAATGAGAATACAAGATAGTTTATACTATCAAGATTTTTCTTATGTATTGAAGGTTGGTCGTTCCATCGCTGATTGGAGGGACGCATTTAAAAAGACAATGCATACAGCAGGTTTTTATTTCACAGGTCAAGTAGATATTGAATCACAAATAGTTGTAACCGCTAGTGGTCCTGTCAAAGGTATATCATCTGGTAGAGAAGAGGTTCCATTCTTACAAATTGCAAATACTTTATTCTTAACAGTATTTGGTAGAAGATTGGGAACAAATAGTGATGGAACATCTTTAAGAGCAAAGGCAAAAGATAAAGGTTCTGTAGATGTAGGTGATGATTATAGGGACCCATTCTCAGCAAATACTAGAGATGTTACACTAACTAGAGAAGGTTTAGTAATTGATTATTTAAGTAGAAGAAGACACTTAATTGTTGATAATTCGGGAGTGACGCATGATGTAAGAAGTGGTTATGCTTATGCAGGTCCAAGAACAGGAACATTGAATAGGTATCACAATACAGTTTATGGAATATCATCAGCTAATTCATATGCAAATTCATTCCAAAACTTGAATTCTTTAAGATATACAGGAACAAAAACAGATTTAGACGGCACACCATTAATGTTGCTGTCATTTAGTCAAGATGGGGCTTTGCAATTAAAGCATAACTATGCTTTTCCAAGTCAATTGGCTATAAGTGCTCATTTGTTTAGTAATACTTTAACATTATTTGATAATACTAATGTTACTTTTGATGATGACACACCGTAAAAACATTATAAATAGTAGTAAGGATTAAAAAAATATGGCCAAATACACAATAGATAGAGGGACAACAGCAAATGACGGAACAGGTGATAATCTCCGTGCAGGTGCTAATAAAGTCAATCTAAACTTTGATGAAATATACCTAGCAATAGGTGACGGTACTACTTTAGGTGCCAATATCAAGATAAAAGATGATTCCTCTACAGTTGCAACGATAAATGCTAAAGGTGAAACTTTAGGAATTCTTGGTGGAACAGGTATTACTTCCACTATTTCAGGTAGTGATGTAACTCTTGCTGTTGACGGTACAATTGTTACAGCTTCATCAACAACTACACTTACAAATAAAACATTAACATCACCACATATTAATGAAATCATTTTTGAAGGTGCAACAGCAGATAATTTTGAAACTACTATAGGTGTTACAGACCCAACACAAGATAATACGGTAACACTACCAGATATTTCAGGTGATGTAATACTTGGTAAAGTTGAAGGAACAAATTTTGATGACAGTATATTAGTTGGTCATTCAACAACAGGTACTTTAAATGCTGCTCAAGATAATACAGGAGTTGGAATAAGGGCTCTAAAAGCAATTACTTCAGGAGACCAAAATACTGCTGTGGGTACTGAAGCAGCACAATCAATTACCTCATCAAAATATAATGTTGCTGTTGGAGTTAATGCTTTAAACAATCAAACAACAGGAGTTTCTGAAACAGGATATAATGTTGCTGTTGGAAGAAGTGCATTACAATTTACTACAGGAGCTTGGAATGTCGGTGTTGGAGGTGGTGCTGGAGAAAATATTACTTCTGGTAAAGGTAATGTTATTATTGGAAAAGTAACAGCAGATTCAGCAACAGCTGATAAACAACTTAAAATTGCTGGTTATGACGGAACAACAACTACAACATGGATTAAAGGTGATAGTGCAGGAAAAGTAACGATACCAGGAGATTTAGATGTACAAGGTACTCAAACTACTATAGACTCAGCTACAATAGAAGTTACAAATTCATTTACTTTTGAAGGTACTACTTCGGATGATAATGAAACAGTATTAACGGTTATTGACCCTACAGCAGATAGAACGGTATCAATACCAGACGCTACAGGAACAATTGTATTAAAAGACACTACAGACACACTTACAAATAAAACATTTGATTTAGGCGGAACAGGAAATAGTTTAACTGGTTCGTTAGCAGAATTTAATACTGCTTTGCAAAGTGAAAGTTTTGCAACATTAGCTGGTACACAAACACTAACAGATACAACTATTTCAAATGGTGCAATATCAGGTACTACAACAATTGATGTAACAAGTTCAGGAAATAAAATAAGAACTAATTTTGCTGGTACAGGTGCATTTCCAAATGCGACAACTTACGAAGGTGCTTTTGTTTATGATACTACAGGAGATAAACCATATGTTTTAGACTCTGGTGGTGCAGTAAATATATTAACAGAAAATGATTCAATATCAAGACATGCTGATGTTAATATATCAGGTGTTGCTGACAGCTATGGATTAATTTGGAGTTCAGCACAAGGAAGATTTAATGTAGCTACTATACCAACAGCAGGCTTTAGTATTGCAATGGCTGTGGCTTTGTAATAAATAGGAGAAAAGAAAAAAATGGCACAAGACTTTAGACGATATACCTCAAACAATGTAGGCACTTCACCAGCTACAGTTATGACAGCTGACAGCTATGATACTGTAGTGGGAATTTCCATATCTAATGTAACTGCTGGTACTATCAATGTTGACTGTTATATCAATGACGGTTCAAATGATATTCACCTGGTTAAAACTGCCCCAATTTTAAGTGGCAGTACATTACAGATTATTGATGGTGGCGCAAGATTTGTTTTGCATAGTGGGGACGCATTGAAAGTTGTATCAGACACAGCAAGTTCAGCTGATGTTTGGGTTTCAGCTGTTGACGCAATATCGGCATAATAAAAAAGGGAATAAGAATTAAATGTCATATGTAGGAAGGCAACCAGAAAAGGTTAAGTATATTTCATATACGCATGGAACAGCAACAGGAGATAGTTCTACTGTTGCGTTTACAATTTCATCTGGTAGACTAGTAGCTGATGTATTAGTTCATGTTAATGGAATTTTGATGACGCCAACTACAGATTATACTATATCAAGTACAACATTAACTTTTGTAACGGCGCCGGCGGCTTCGGCAGAAATAGATTTTAGGTATTTAGCTAAGTAGGATAAAATGGGAACTAGAAAAAGAAATTTTGCAAATAATATATCAACAAGTGGTAATCTAGTTGCTCTTGACGCAACTAAATTAACAGGAACAATTGCTGATGACAGAATACCAAGTCCTACTTTAACAATTAAAGGTGATGGTGCTTCTGCTGTTGGTAAAGTTAAAATAAATTGTGAACAGAATACACATGGAATTACTATTCAAAGTCCAGCACATAGTTCAGGGGCAACTTATACTTTAACTTTACCAACAACTGATGGTAATGCAAGTGAATTTTTACAAACAAATGGTTCTGGAGTTACATCTTGGGCAGCTGTTACTCCTGGTGGAGTTAATACTCCAGCTTTTTATGCTTATATATCTTCATCAACAACATCCCTTTCTAGTGGTGTATTAACGAAAGTTCCATATAATACCGAAGTGTATGATGTTGGTGCGTGTTTTGATACTGGTAACAATCGCTTTGTAGTTCCAGCTGGGGAAGGTGGAAAATATATCTTTTGGGGTAATATAAGATTTGCAGATGGATTGACCTCTAAAGAGCTTTCATTTGTACCATATTTGAATGGCTCTGGTTTTGGTTGGAATCAATTACATACACCAAGTTATAGTTCCGGTTGGCATACTGTATGGGGAACTTTTACTAAAGCTTTAAATGCAACTGATTATGTTGAGCTTTATGCAAGACATAATAAAGGAAGTAACCATAATATTGGTGGTGGTAACGAACTTAATTGTAATTTTGGAGGATTTAAAATAATAGAATGATAAATTTAGCAAATAAAGTAATAGCATATTTAGGTAGAACGCCCAATTTTGATACAGAAGTATTGTTACAAGATGATATGGTTAGTGGTGTTTCAAATCCTTACATTAAGGAATGGAATGCAGTAGATAAATCTAAACCAACAGATGAACAACTTAACGCATTGGAAAGTGAAGCAACAACTTTAGAGAATAATAATATTGTAAGAGATACTAGAAAAAATGCCTATGGAGATATAGGCGACCAACTAGACGAAATTTTTAAAAATATAGATGATTGGAAAACAAGAATACAAGCAGTTAAGGATGCTAATCCAAAGAGTTAAAAAAATATGGCATTAACAAGAATAAGAAATACAGCAATAACTTTAGACGCAGCTGAAATACCTAATATTTCGGCCGACAAAATTACTAGCGGTACTCTAGCAGACGCTAGGATTTCACAATCAAGTGTTGTGCAACATTCTCCAGAAACAGATTTACAACCAGTTAAATCAGATATAACTGCTTTAGCTTTAAGAGAAGCAACTAACGAATCGTCAGCGGCTTTCAATTTACCAAATCAATTTATTGAAACTTTTACAGACGATACAAATTTAGGAACACAAACAGATGGTGATAGAGAAAATGGATATTGGAGTACGATAGGAACTGGAAACACACCATCAGCGACAACAAATTTAATATTACATTTTGATAACAATACTAATGATAGTTCTAGTGGAGCAAATCATCCAACCGATACATCTAATGCTCCTACCTTTGACGCTAGTACAAAAAAGTTTGGTACCCATTCAGCTTTTTTTAATGGTACCAAATATATTTTATTTAATCAAGGAGATGGTGGAACTTGGTTTGGTAGTGGCGATTGGGCTTATGATATGTGGGTAAATTTAGATAGTACCACAGCAGACGCAAATTATCGGTCTTATCTAGGTCACCAAGGTCAAGACAGTTCAAATTATCATCAATTAAACATTTATCAACAAACTTTATATTTACATACTTACAATGACGCTTTAGATACAACTGATAATCAATTAAGTCATTCAACATGGCAACATATTTTAATTCAGAGATATAATAATACATTAAAAGCTTGGGTTAATGGAAATTTATGTGCTCCAACTAGTGGTTTAAGTTTAAGTAAAAATTTTAATACAACTAATGACTTTGGTATTGGTTGGGACGGAGTAAATGCTAAATTTTCAGGTTATATGGATGAGTTTAGACTTTGTAAACACGCACCAACAGTAACAGTTGGTGACGCTTTATATGTAGGTAACGATTCAGGAAACTTTACTCCTCCAACAAGTCCATATGAATTCGCTGTAGCAAATGCAACAGGAACATTAATCCAATCAGCAAACGCAGTTGGTTCAGCTAAAACAAAAGTTGGTGGAACATTATTGTATAAGGACAATGCTGGAACAGCAACAATAGGAACAGATTTAAAGGTTTATATGTCTTGTAATGGTGGTACAAACTGGACAGAAGCAGCTAGTTATAATGCTGTAACTCCAGTTTATTCAACTGGGGTTAAACAAATCCGTCTTGGTGAAACAACTTGTACAAGTGGTACAGACATAAGATACAAAGTAGAATTTGCAAACCAAGCAAGTGGAACTAAAGATACACAAATCCACGGAATAGGAATTAATTACTAATGCCATATCTAGGAAGACAATCAGGAGATTCAGGACAATATATCAGATGTGCTACAATCACACCTGACGGTTCAACTACAACATTTGCTTTAACAAATGTTAATGGTGGTGCAGCTGTAGTTCCAGGTTCAGAAAATAATGTACTATGTTCAATATCAGGAGTTATTCAAGCTCCTTCTAGTGCATTTACACTTAACAATTCAAACATTGTTTTTTCAGCGGCTCCAGACGCAGTTGATGTTGTGGACTTTATAATTGTTTTAGGTGAAACTGTATCTATAGGGACACCTTCGGACAATACTGTTTCAGAAATTAAACTTGTTAACAATGCTGTAACGGCAGGAAAATTAGCAAATACATTAAATTTATCTTCTAAAACGGTAACTTTACCGGCAGCTTCGGTAACAGAACATTCACAAACGAATTATCCTACGGTTACAGCTATAAGTGCAACAATACCACCAGATACGCTAACAGCAGTAACTATTACAGGAACAAATTTTGAATCTAATTCAACAGTAGTTCCAAAAGTAGAGGCAATAAGTTCAGCAGGTGCAGTAACATCAGCTTCGGCAGTTACTAAAAATAGTTCAACTTCTATTACAGCAAGTTTTAATTTAGCGCTAGGAGATTATAGAGTTAGAGTAGCAAATCCTGACGGATTGGCAGGTAGTTCAACTAATGCAATTTTACAATCAAGTACATCACCAAGTTGGACAACTTCAGCAGGTTCTTTAGGAACGGTATTAAATGGAGGTTCTGTAAACTTTACGGTTGCAGCTACTTCGGATAGTGCTGTGACTTATGCGAAAACATCTGGAACATTTCCAGGCGGTGTTACACTAAATACCAGTACAGGTGTTATAAGTGGAACAGAAAGTGGAAGTACAGCAACTACAACATATACTTTTGAAATAACACCAACGGATGCTGAATCACAAGTTGGACCAGCAAGAGAATTTACAATAAGCGTTACTCATGGCGGTCAAGGGGGAGGACAGTTTAATTAATGGCTACAACATATTTAACAAGAACAAATGGTAGTGCTCCTACTAATACAACAAAAGCAACTGTTTCATGTTGGGTTAAAAGAGGAAGTTTAGCAAACCATCAAGGTATTTTTGGTGTTCGTAATACAGGTAATAATGAGATAAATGTCCAATGCGGATTTTTTAATACTAAATGGTATATGTGGTATAAAGATGGCACTAATGACCAATTTCTACAAGATTCTCATCATATTCCTAGAGATGTTCATGGATGGTATCATGTTGTTTTCCGTTTTGACACAACTGACGGTACCACAAATAATAGAATGAGAGTTTATGTTAATGGCGAAAGTTTAGGAGCAAATTTTGGTTCGGTTGACCAACCTGCTCAAAATGATGATATTATAATTGGTACAAATGGTTTAGAATTTTCAATTGGTAGATATACTTTTACAGGTGGTAGTGCTCAATATTTTGAGGGTCTTATATCCCATTTTCATTATTGTGATGGATATTCATATGGACCAGAAAGTTTTGGTTCAACAGACGCAACCACAGGTGAATGGAAAATATCTACTGCTCCAAGTGTATCTTATGGAAATAATGGTTTCTTTGTTTTAAAAGATACTAATTCGGGAACAGACCAATCTGGTAATGGTAACAACTTGACAGTTGGTGGTGGTACACTTTCACATACCGAAGATAATCCAGATAATGTTTTTGCTACAATGAACCCTTTAGGTAAATTTGGTGGTGGTGATAGTACCCCTACTATGTTACGAGGAAATAATACAGTTGAATTAACTTCACTAACAGCAGTATCTACTATAGGTGCTAATAAAGGCAAATTTTATTGTGAGGTAAAAGTTAATGATTATCAAAGTGGAATTACTTTAGGAATTGTTAATAATCATCATAATACGGATGCAGAATTAGGATATAATTCTCCTGCTTCTCCAACATGGGCAAAATGTGTAGGATATTATGCAGGAAATGGCAATGCTACAACTACAATTAGTGATGGAAGTGGTTTTGGTGGTTATGGAAGTTCTTATGGTGCAGGTGACATTATAGGTATTGCTATGGATTTTACTAATTCAAAAATTTATTTTGCTAAAAATGGAACTTGGCAAAATTCAGGAGACCCCACAAGTGGTGCTACTGGTACAGGTTCAAAAACAATGCCAACTTTAGCAAGTGATGAAGATTATTTTGTTGCTTATGGAAATTGGTCTGCTAGTGTAGGTAAAGTATCTTTTAATTTCGGTAATGGAGTTTTTGGAACTTCAGCGATAGCTTCAGAAGGAACTAATGCTTCAGGAATAGGAAAATTTGAGTATGATGTGCCGACTGGCTACACAGCGCTTTGTACGAAAGGACTTAACGAATAATGGCTTATACTACAGTAAATAAATCTACAGCACACCATAATACAATTTTATGGACAGGAAATACTGCTTCTACAAGAAGTCATACAGGAGTTGGATTCCAACCCGACCTGGTTTGGGTTAAAAATAGGAGTACATCTTCAGACCATAGACTTTCATGCCGTGTATTGGCAGCTAATGGTACTGGACAACATTTAGTTACAAATGATAGTGCAGCTGCTGATGGTTCATCAACTGCTATTACTTCATTGGACGCTGATGGATTTTCAACAGGAAATGAACAATCGTATAATAATAATGGTTCCAATCATGTTGCGTGGTGTTGGAAGGCTGCAGGTGCAGGTTCATCCAATACAGATGGTTCAATCAATACAAATTCAACCTCGGTAAATACGACAGCAGGTTTTTCTGCTAGCGTATATACCGGAAATGGGACAGGAAATTCTACGGTTGGCCACGGATTAGGTGTTGCTCCAAGATTTATAATAATCAAAAACTTATCTGCTGTTGGTTTATGGGGAGTAAAATCTGATTCTTATGTTTCAGCGGCAAACCCAAATGTTTTGTATATGAATAATACTGCTGCCGAATCAGATGATACAAATGTGTTTGGTACAAGCGCAGCTTTCACTTCAACTACATTTACAATAGGAACTTGGGCAGGTTCAAACACTAATACTAATGATTATCTAGCTCTTTGTTGGGCAGAAAAATCTGGCTTTTCCAAATTTGGGAAATACACCGGGAATGGTCAAAGCGACGGACCATTTGTGTTCACCGGATTCAAGCCGGCTTTCCTGATGGTAAAAAGTCACATAGGTACAGATAACTGGATTATGTTGGATAATAAAAGGTCTGGATATAATTCAGAAAATGAACATATAAACGCAAATGGTAATGCTGCTGAATCAGATGGTTCAGGTAATATAGATTTGTTGTCTAATGGTTTTAAAATAAGAAGTTCCTTTGCTAGTCTAAATTGGAATGGTGGTTCATATATCTATATGGCTTTTGGTCAAACAATGGTAGGTACAAATAATACTCCAGCAAACGCAAGATAACTTGTATAAATATATAAAAAGGGAATAAAAACATAAAATGCCAGCGATTATAACAGATAGATTTAGAATTCATAACTCGGAACAGTTTCACGAAGCTTTTTCTGAAGCTTCTGGTAATACTATGTATCTTGGAATTGGTAGACCCCAGACTTTTGCAACATCTACTAGAGGTGACGCAAGAACAAATAACGAAGGTACTGATATAGCACCAATAACACCAGCGGATAATTTAAATGCTCAACACTTTCCTTATGACGATATGCTCGCTGCTAAAAAGATTGGGGCTAGCAATGTTACTTTTGCTATTCCTAGACGCAACTGGACTACTGGAACCGTTTACGACCATTACAGACATGATTACGGAGAATATATTACTGGTGGGACAACTGCTCAGACATCAAATAGTGGAGCTTCAACTTTATTTGACGCAAGCTTTTATGTCTTAACTACAGATAGAAATATTTACAAATGTTTAGATAACAATGGTAATGCAGCTTCAACTGTAGAACCTACAGGAACATCAACAGCAATCTTAGCGACTGCTGATGGATATAAGTGGAAATATATGTACACTTTAACTGCTTCACAACAAGCAAATTTCCTTTCAACAGATTTTATGGCAGTTGCAACAGATTCAACAGTATCATCAGCTGCTATTGACGGACAAATTGATGTAATCAAAATTAAATCAGCAGGTACAGGTGGTACAAATGGTACACACACAGGTGTTGCAATTAAAGGTGACGGCTCAGGTGGAGTTTGTTCAGTTACAATTGCAGGCGGTGTAATAACTGCTGTAACAATAACAGCTGCAGGAACAGGTTATACTTATGGAACAATTAGTAATGCTGAAATAGTAGCTGCAGGTGCAACAAGTTTATCGGGTGCAGAGTTAGATGTAATTATTTCACCACAAGGTGGACATGGTTTCAATGCAGTAGAAGAGTTAGGTGGATTTTTTGTTATGTTAAATACTTCACTAGAAGGAACTGAAAGTTCAAACTCCGGTGATGTTACAGTTGCTAATGACTTTAGAAAAATTACTTTAATTAGGGACCCCGAATCAGGTGCTTCAGCTGCTACAGCAAATACATTAAGAGCAACAAGAGCAGTTAATGTAGCGGGAATTACAGGTTCTTATGTCGTAGATGAAAAGATTACGCAAACATCTACAGGTGCAATTGGTAAAGTTGTAGAATGGGATTCAACAAACAGTATTTTATACTACATTCAAACAAGGCATGCAGACGAGGGTATTGACGCAAACGGAAATCAAACTGCTTTTAGTGGAACAAATCTAATTACAGGAGCTGGTGGCGCAACGGCAACACCAACAACTTCAACATCAACAATTAATAATGTGGTATTTGTTAGTGGTTATTCTGTATCAGAGATAGACCACGACTCTGGTGATATTCTCTACATTGAAAACAGAGCGCCTATAACAAGAGCTGCTGACCAAACCGAGAATATAAAACTGGTTATTGAATTTTAGGGGAGAATAAATGCCAAGTCCAACTGACTTTAATCTCTCACCTTACTATGATGACTTTACAGAGTCAAAAAAGTTCCATAGAATACTTTTTAGGCCGTCATTCGCAGTACAGGCTAGAGAGCTAACACAATCACAATCTATACTACAGAACCAAGTAGAGAGGGTATCAGACCACCTTTTTGAAAAAGGTGCTATGGTTATCCCTGGCGAAATTGGTTATGATTTAAATTACAGCTCAGTTAAATTAACTTCAACTTCAGCTTCAACTCTATCAACTTATAATAATACAACAGTCACAGGTGGAACATCCGGTGTTGTAGGAAAAGTTGTTGGTGTTGCAATTACAGATGGTACCGACCCCGATACTTTATATGTAAAATATAATAGAACAGGTACAAATAATTCAGATATATCTTTTACAGATGGCGAAACAATTACTTCGGATGCTTTAGGTACTCCAACTGCTGTTGTAGCTTCAACTCATACAGGTTCAGCGGCTGCAATTGAATCAGGTGTTTATTATATAAACGGTTTCATGGTACAAGTTGATAGTTCAACTTTAGTATTAGACAAATATACAAATCTACCTTCTTATAGAGTAGGTTTAGCAATTACAGAATCATTTACAACACCAAATGATGATACCACTTTAAATGATAATGCAACAGGAACATCAAATGTAAATGCTCCAGGTGGTCATAGATATAAAATTGCATTAACATTAACAAAGAAAACTTTAGCTTCTACAGACGATAAAAATTTTGTAGAGATATTAAGATTAAAAAATGGTATACTTCAAAATCAAGTTAGAACATCCGAATATGCAATATTAGAAGATACTTTTGCTCGTAGGACTTTTGATGAATCAGGTGATTATGCAGTAAGAGATTTTGATTTAGATTTAAGAGAACATTTACTTTCAGGAACAAATAGAGGTATCTATACAGCTGGAAATGGTGGTTTAGAATCTAAAATAGCTGCAGGTTTAAGTCCTGGTAAAGCATATGTTAGAGGTTATGAAATAGAAACTATTGGAACAAGTTTTGTTGCAGTTAATAAAGCAAGAGATTTTGAAACATATAATAATTTCAATACAAGATTTGATTTAGGTAATTATGTAAATGTTGATACAGTTTATGGTTCTCCAGATATAGGATTTGTTTCTGGTGATGTTGAAGCATATAAAAGAGTTAATTTATATGATACAATATCAGCAACAAGAGGTACTGAAAATGCAGGCACAGCTTCTAGTGTAAAAACAATTGGTAGAGCCAAGTCAAGAGGTTTTGAATATACATCTGGTACTGCTACAAGTAATATATTTGCTAGTACGACTTTACAAAGTGCTGCTTATAAACATTATCTATTTGATATAGAAATGTTTACTCATTTAAATATTTTAGAAGCTCAAACATTTACAAATGGAGAAACAATTACAGGTGGTACTTCAGGTGCTACTGCTGTTAAGGAAGATTCATCAACAACTGAAACAATGCCAATTACAAATGTAACGGCAGCTAATCCTTGTGTATGTCAATTTACTAGTGCTCATAATTTAAAAGATGGACAACAAATTAAAATAGCAGGTGTTGGAAGTTCTTGGGCAATAGATTCAACAGTAGTAACTGGTGGAACATTTACAATTAGAAAAGTTAATACTACAGATGTCCAATTATATACAGAAGATGGAATAACTACTGTCAACTGTACATCAGCAGGAACAGGTGGTAGCGCAACTCACGGAGTTGTAATAGTTTCAAGTGTACAAGGTACTTTTGTTCCAGGTGAAACAATCACAGGTGGAACATCAAGTAATACAGCAACTATTCAAGCAAACGCAATTGGTATGAAAGGTGCTACAAGTCACGATTTTACAGCAGTTAAACAACTTGGTCAACCAGGTACACCAACTTATACTTCAAATGTGGTAACAACTGTTAAATCATTAACAGGTACAATATCTGCCGCTGGTGCCGCTAAAACATATGATGGATTTGGTACTAGATTTACGGAAGAATTAAAAATTGGAGATAAAATTACATATACAACAAACACTCCTGTTGTTGAAACAAATATAGTTACAGCAGTTATTAGTGATACACAAATAATGGTTGGACCAGTAGGTGCAGGTGCTGATATTACTAAATCTCAATTAACTAGAAGTAGAGGAGAAATAAAAGACGCAAACAAAAATATCTCTCTATTTGAAATGCCACATGAAACTATTAAGACATTAAAGACAACTGATAATTCAGGTATAACTGATACAAACTTTGCGATAAGACGACATTTTACAGGAACATTATCATCAAATGGTGATATAACAATTACAGCAGGAACAAATGAAACATTTAGTGGATTGATAGAGAAAGATTTTGCTGTATCTATTATGACAACTGGTGCTGGAGGTTCTGGTGCAGTTGGTGATGTTTTAAGTTTAAGTGGTAATAACCATTTAGCAGCAACAATATTCACACTAGGTGGTTCGCCAGTAGGTAAAACTTTAACATTAAACTTTGGTACTAATTATCAAGGACATAAAGTAAAAATATTAGCAACAATTAGTAGAAGTGTTGCAGATTCTAAAACAAAAACATTAAATACTTCTTCAACTTATCACGAAACTTCTCAATCAATTATTGAGAGTGGTGTTATTGGTTTAGCTAAAGCAGATGTTTATAGAATTAATAACATTTATATGGCTGCTGATTTTTCTACAGCTGCAACGGCTAGTGATACTAATATTATAGATAGATTTGATTTAGATACAGGACAAAGAGATAACTTCTATGATATTGGAAGAATTAAACTAAAAACTGGTGCAATAACTCCAACAGGAAGATTACTAGTAAATTTTGATTATTTCTCACACGGTTCAGGAGATTACTTTGATGTAGACTCTTATTCAGGTGTTGTAAATTATGCAGATATTCCAAGTTATACTTCCGATACAACAGGAAAAGCATATGAATTAAGAGATACTTTAGATTTTAGACCAAGAGTAGATGACGCTTCAACATTAAGTTCTGGTACACAAAACCGTTCTTATGATGGAACAGGTGCTTCAACAGTTGATATTGTTAAATTCGGTTCAGATGTTTCAACAGATTTTGAATATTATATACCAAGAATAGATAAAATATTCATGGATAAAGAAGGTGCGTTTAAAGTGGTAGAAGGTGCTAGTTCATTAAATCCTCAAGTTCCTAATAATCTTGATAGTGCTATGCATTTATATACACTTGAAATACCTGCTTATACTTTATCTACAGATTCTATTACAGTTAAAAAAATAGATAATAAACGATTTACTATGAGAGATATTGGTAAATTGGAAAATAGAATTGGAACATTGGAATATTATACTCAATTATCATTATTAGAATCATCAGCACAATCTTTACAAATACAAGACGCTAATGGTTTTGATAGATTCAAAAATGGATTTATAGTAGATAATTTTTCTGGTCATAATATTGGTGATGTAGGTAATGTAGATTACAAATCAGCTATTGATATGGCAGGTGGTGAATTAAGACCAACTTTTAATGAAGACGCTGTACAATTAATTGAAGCAGATGATGATGGTACTGCTATAACAGCTAGTGATAGAACGGATGGTAATTATATAAAAACAGGTGATTTAATAACTTTACCTTATACAGAAACAACTTTAATTGACCAACCTTTTGCAAGTAAGAGTGTCAATGTAAATCCATTTGATGTATTTACTTGGTCGGGTGCAGTTGAATTAACTCCACCTACAGACGAATGGAAAGAAACTGAAAGACGACCAGAGTTGGTAATAAACAATGTTGGTGGTTTTGATACATTGGTTTCTGGTCTTGGAAATCAAGCTTTAAATGGTGTAGAAATAGGAACAGTATGGAATGATTGGCAAGATTTTTGGTCAGGTGCAACTAGAGAAGTTGCAAGAACACAAACAGGTAGTGGACAAAGTGGTAGAAGAGTTTTTGTAAGAGAACAAATAGAAACAGCTCAAACTGTACAGCAAACTAGAACAGGTTTAAGACAAAGATTAGTTCCTCAAGTAGTAAGAAATTCAATAGGCGATAGAATTGTCAATGTTGCTTTTGTTCCATTTATTAGAAGTAGAACGGTAACATTTAGTGGAACAAGAATGAAACCTAATACTAGGGTTTATCCATATTTTGACAATATAGATATTTCAACTTATGTAACACCTACAGCTGGTTCATTAGGAGGCAATGTTGTAACAGACGCCAATGGTGCGTGTTCAGGTACTTTTGCAATACCTGACCCAACAGTTAATGCTAATCCAAGATGGCGTACAGGTACTAGAGTATTCAGATTAACAAGTTCATCTACAAATGATACAAGTTCGGATGTAGAAACTTCTGCTGAAGCAGATTATGTTGCTAGAGGTATATTAGAAACAGTACAAGAAACTATTATTTCAACTAGAGAACCTAGACTTGAAAGAAATGCTACAAATGAAAATAGAAGTATTACAAGAACAGGAACAAGACAAACTGAAAGAACGGTTGGTTGGGTTGACCCATTAGCACAAACTTTCTTAATTGATGATGTTGGTGGTGTACATGTAACTTCAATGGACTTATATTTTGGTTCTAAAGATACTAATATTCCGGTAACATTACAAATTAGAGAAGTTGTAAATGGTTATCCAAGTAATAGAATTGTACCTTTTAGTGAATTGAGTTTAAATCCAAGTTCAGTAAATACAAGTACAGACGCAACAGTAGCAACTAAATTTACTTTCCCAAGTCCTGTATATTTACAGGAAAATGTTGAGTATTGTTTTGTTATAATGGCAAATTCAAATGCTTATACTTGTTATGTTGGAAGAGTGGGCGATACAGTATTGGGTTCCGATAGAACAATATCACAACAACCATATGCTGGTGTTATGTTTAAATCTCAAAATGGTTCAACTTGGACACCTGAACAAAATGAAGATGTTAAATTTACAATGAGAAGAGCAGAATACAGTAATGCAACTGCTACAGTTACTTTGGTTAATGATGAATTGCCGTTAAGAACACTTAAAACTAATCCTTTTAGAACAACTAATACTTCAGGTGTTGTTAGAGTTTTCCATCCAAACCACGGTATGCATGGTACAAATAACAATGTGACTATTGCAGGAGTAGATTCAGGCACATATAACGGAATTGCTCATAGTGATATTAATGGAACATTTACAAGTATTTCAAATATAACCCTAGATAGTTATGACATAACAACTGCTGGAACAGCAAATGCTACAGGTGATGTTGGTGGTGCTTCGGTAACAGCAACGCAAAATAGATTGTTTGATGTTGTTAATATAAATCTTGCTACAATGGCTGTACCAGGAACAAGTATAACTTATAAGATGAGACCAACTACTGGTAAATCTTTACACGGTTCAGAATCAGAATTTAGTTTAACAGCGGCTGCTAATGCAGGTTCTATAGTATCAAATGATAATGTATATTGTACTTCTCCAAAAATGGTTGCAAGTTCAATTAATGAAACAAATGAAATGTCGGGCAGTAAGTCAATGTTTATTACTTTAACTATGAACACTACTAATACTAAAGTATCTCCAGTTTTAGATACTCAAAGAATGAGTGCTTTTGTTATTCAAAATAGAGTAAATAATCCAACAACTGGTAATACACCAGACTTTGTTGCTGATACTGCTCCAACTGGAAGTTCAACAGCGGCTGTTTATTTAACAAGACCAATTGTTTTGGAAAATAATTCTACAGCTCTTGATATAAGATTAACTTCAAATATCCGTTCAAGTTCGGATGTCAGATTGTATTATAGAACAACTGGTGGTGCTGAAACTAGAAAAATTGATGATTTAAATTGGTTGCCATTTAATTCAGACGGTAGCGCTGATTTAACGGTAACACCTGCTGAAGATGACGATACATTTAGAGAGTACAAATATTCAGTAAGTGGTATAAACGATTTTACTTCATTTCAAATTAAAATAGTTATGAAAGGAACAATATCATCATATCCACCAAGAATTAAAGATATGAGAGGAATTGCATTGGCGGTATAATATGGGTAATGTATTAAAGGTTGAAGGACATACTAGTTTAGTTAGAGATGTTTCATCTAATGCTATTGTTAATACCAATAGGTCCGAATATGCAATTTATATGACTAGATTGAGGGAAAGAGAACATCATAGTGATGAAATAAGAAATGCAGTTAAAGAGATAAATATTCTAAAGATTGAATTACGAGAAATTAAAAAATTAATTAAGGAAATAGTAAGTTAAAATGGCCGTAAGAAATATAGCAGTAACAGATACAATAGAGAAGTTTAGAACAGAGTTTAACGCTATGTGTCTAAGCGACTTTGGCGATATAGCAAATCTAACAGGTTCTATTAGCTCAACTAATTTAGTTGACGCAATGAATGAAACTATTAGTATTGCTACATCTTCTGCTGGTTGGACAATGGTAGATTCATCATCAACTACTCAAATTGTGGGTGGTGGTGAAGAGGTACAACTATTAGGTACTTCAAATGAAATTGAAACTGTTGTATCTGGTGGAAATACTTTAACTATTGGTTTACCAGACGCCGTTTCTATTACTACTTCTTTAACAGCACCGACATTAACTGGCGGTACTGTTCAAATTACAGGCAACACCATATCAGTTACAGATTCAACTGTATTAAATGTTGCTGAAAATGTAACAGCAACTGGTAATATTACAGGTGTTAATATCACAGGTACAGGTTCTTTACATACATTAGGTACAGTAGAGATTTCAGGTAATACAATTCGTTCTACAGATTCAACTACACTTTTTGTTAATGATAGATGGCATGGTAATATTTTACAAGGTGGTGAAGTTGAAATATTAGATGTTAGTGGAAGAGGAACAATTAAAAAAGTAGGTGCTTCTAATGGTGTTCTTAAAATGGACATGTGGCCAGTATTCAATTCTTATCTTTCTTTTGAAGGAACAACAGATGATGGTTTTGAAACGGATGTATTTGCTACCGACCCTACAGCTGATAGAACGGTAACGATACCAGACGCTACAGGAACAATCATTCTGGATACATCAACTGGTTATGCAACATCAACTATATTTTCTTCTGCTGTGAGCTTAATAATTTACAATTCTGCTGGAGTAGCACAAAAGACGATATTTGGTAGTGCTACATAGGGAGGTAATTAACAATGGCAGTAAGAGTCCCATTATACCTATCTAGTGGCAATCTACATGAAATGTCTTCTAACCAAGTTGACCAAATAGTTGACCAAATAGTTTATCAGTATTCAACGGACCCAGGAGTAGCTTTAAGTGTAGTAGGTTCAAGTGGAACCTTAACTGCTATTGACGATACAAGACTACAAGCGGGTGCCCATTCAACAAGTGCAACTGCTTTTCCAAGTGAGGCAACAACAGCCGAACCTTCAATAGTTACGGTCACTTACGATAAAATAAGTCATACAAATGCAACTGTAACACCTACAACTGATACAGGTAAAACTTGGCCAGTTTATTATACATCTACTGGACATGTTCAAGCAATGAATTTGCAAGATGTTAAAGATACTTTTTTACATCCTGCTATTGATTTATTGACAGCGGCTACAACTACAACTCAACAAGCTGGTACATATACAATACACACAGCAACAACTTTAGCAGGCGCTACGGAAGTTAGTGGTGCAAACACACCAATTTTTACAGATACAAGAGCAGATACAGCTGCTTATACAGCAGGTTCAATTCCTGAAACACTAGACCAACCTACAACAATTACAAATTATTATCTGTTTAGAGTAAATGGTAGTGACACATCTTATACTTTACCTTATTTTGTAAGAACGGATAGTGATTTGCAAGAATTTACAGAAGCAACTTTTGAAGCATTGATAAAAGAATGGATTAGATATACAGCAGCTTCATCAGCTGATGGTTATGCAATATCTTATAATATGGGTGTAACTGGTTCAGGTCAAACTAGAGGTTCTGGTATTGCAAATACAGTATTAACTGGAGGTTCTGGTAATTATCAAACAAGATTTGTTAATGCAGACGATTACAGAGCACAAGAGTTTCCAGATGGTACTCCTTCAACAGCGAGCACATATTATTTGAGAATAAATAAGAGTTAGGATTGACATTTCAATCCTTTTAGTTTATAATGGTACATTATTATGAAAATATTATTAACAGGTTCTAGTGGTTTCATTGGTTCCAACCTTTACGAATATCTTAAAGATAGATATACCATAATCGGTATTGACAATAAAGAAGGTCGTTTTAGAGAAAAAAACGAGTTATTGACTTGTGAATTACCAGATGTAGATATTGTTATTCATCTAGCAGGCCTTTCTGGCGTAAGACAATCTTTAGACAATCCAACAGAATACTGGAAACAAAATGTAATAGTAAGTCAAAGAATATTTGACCACTATAAAGATAAAAGAATTTTGTATGCTAGTTCAAGTACGGCTAAGGAACCGTGGCGGAATCCTTATGCTATGAGTAAATATTCTATGGAGCAAATCGCACCACCTGGAAGTTTAGGTATGCGCTTCACAACTGTTTATGGACCTGGTGCTAGAGAGGTAATGTTAATACCAAAAATATTGAGAAATGATGTCCCATATATTAATATAAATCACACTAGAGATTTCATACATGTAGAAGATGTTTGTTCAGCAATTTATTCTTTATTGACGCATAATAATATTACAGCTTTTCCAAATGCCACAGGTGTGATAGATGTAGGTACAGGTATTACAAATAAGTTAACAGATATTATCGGTCATTTTGGAATTACTGCTGAAAAAAGAATTGGTGGTCACAATGAAAGAAAAGATAATAAGGCTGATATTACAACATTAACTACTCACGGTTGGGAACCTCAACATGAATTAATGGATTATATTAAAAAGAATAGGGTGGTAAATTAATGGCTGTCTTTAGTGGAAAAATAATTGAAGCATATTATACAAATGCTGATAGTGATACAATTGAAGTTATCTATAAAGAAGGTAAAAAAGCAATAAGTTTTTATTTACCTGTTGATTATGAACACCCAAATTATCAAGATTTAATTAAAGAATATTCTAGTGAACAAATATCCAAATCAACTCTAGCCCGAAATAAGATATATGTAAAACAAATTAAAGAAATGGTGGAGACTCAAATAAAGGGTTCCATTTTTAAAACTCATAAGACTAATATTGCAGATTTTATAAAAATTCTTTTGGACTATAATCCAAAAGAAAAATTACATTTAGATATGTTGTTTTCTTTAAAGGTTCATATATTTGAAATGCCTGAAATCAAAGAGAATGATAATAAAGAATTGAAAGGTAAAATAAGAAGTTCAAAAAATCCATTGGAGATTTTATCTTATTATAAGGAATTAATTGATGGCTGATTTTATAGTAAAAAATAATCCAAATTTTGTTGATGTATATTGTGTTAAATGGGGTACAAAGTACGATAGAAGTTTTGTGGAGAAATTAAAAGACTCTGTTGAAAAACATTTAACCGTAAAACATAAATTTCATTGTTTAACAGACAAACCTGAAGAAGATTATGATGAAGAAATATTTGTACCATATTTACACGGTGTCTGGAATAAAATGACATTGTTCTCTAAAATAGGTAAGTGTTTGTATTTTGATTTAGATGTTGAGATAAATGGCAACATTGATTGGTTAGTTTGGAATGAGGAAGATTTTGATAAATTAACTTTGATAAATTCTATGAGTTGGGTTGACCCAAAATTAATGTCACTTGATAGATTTGTTTTTAGAAATAATACTTTTATTAATAGTTCGGTAATGAGGTGGGGAGATTCATATAAAATTTTTGAAAGGTTTATGGAAAAAAGAGATTTATATATTAGATTATATTCAGGTATTGATAGATTTATATTTAATGAAAGAAATAGAATAAATTTAAAATATAGAACATTCCAAACAAATGAAATATCAAGTTGGCAAGAAGGCATAAAAAATAATACAATAATGATTTATAACGGAAAGTATAGTGATGTTCAGCCAGACAACAATTAGAGTTCTCTCTGAAATAGCAAGAAAGTGTCCAGAAAGATTTTTGGACGCCTGTAATTCTTTAAATGAGAATCAAACAAAGAGTAAGTATTGGCTCGTTGAAAAATTAAATGAGTATCCTCACAAGTTTGTAAACAAGAAAGCTGATAAAGGAGATTTTCAAGTATCGTTGTTGGCTGGTTGGTATGGTTACCTAGCTTATATTTTAATAGATGAATTTAGATTACAAATCGGAGATTGGAAACCGAAAATTGGTGAAATTAATATTGTTGATTATGATACACAAAATAAAAGAATATCAAGAATTTTATTTGGTCATAAAGATAGAGAAAATATTAGAGAAGGTAAGCCTTGTTTTGTCAGTTATAAAGAAAAAGATATTACCAAATTGAATACAAATAGTTATTTTAAAAAGTTTTCTATAGTAATCAATACTTCTTGCGAACATATTGAGCAAGAGGGTTTAAACACTAATATGAGTAAAATTGCTAAAGGTACTTTAGTTGTTTTACAGAGTAATAATTACAAGTCCTCACCACAACATATTAATTGTTCTGATAGTTTGGAGGAATTTGCTAAAAGGTATTCTAAATATTTAAAAGATGTAAAATTATATGAAAAACCTTTTTTAAATTTTACTAGGTATATGATAATAGGTGTAAAAAAGAAATGAATAAAGAACAAATAATAAAAGAAGTTATGGACTGGTTTAATCAAGAATATCCAGGAGTTCATAATGAAGTAAGACATTCTAAATGTGCAAGAGATACTGGTTATAATTATGACGCCATTGTGTCTGATTTAGAAACTGGTGGCATTGCAAAAACGATTCAGGTAGCAAACAAATATTGGAATGGTACTAAATCACAATTAGGACCTACTGAACGACCATATGCTGTTATAGTTAATGATAAATTAGGTGAAGTTTTAAGTAAACATATTACAGAAAAAGATAAGGTTAAACTTGATAGATTAATTAATAACATAAATGATGTTCTTAAATATGGTGCGCCACAAGCAGAGGTAGTAGATTTAATGAGTAAAAGACATAACACTCAATTTTATTCTGATAAGATTCCTGATAAGGAAATAGTAGATAAAATTTTACAAACTGCTCATAATTTAACACCACATAAAAATAATTTTTACCGTTATAGAATTAATGTTTTTGGTCCAGAATATAAAGAAGATAAAAGAATAATAGCTATTAGTTCGGTAGGTGGTGATAAAAACCGATTTAGAGAAAAGCCGCAAACCGAAGAAAAAATCCAAGAATTAACAGAAATTTATGATGAGTGGGTTTCAGAAGAAAATAGAAAAAAAGGTTATCCAAAAGTTAAGGACTGTAATTTTAATACACAAGTTTTAGCACCATATCTTTTAGTTTATACCCATGAACCAGATTTTAAATCAGATAGTCAAAAAGAATCACCATATCAACAATCAGGTCAATTAGATAAAATATTTACGAATAAAATTAGCAGTCCAGAAGCTATAGATTGGGTGATACAGGCGTCTATGCATGGTATAACAACTGCTTACTTGTGTGAGGAAAAAGGATTGCAAGCTTCATTTTGTAGATGTTTTTTTCTTAATGCTAAATTATTAATTAATAGAATAACAGATAAAAGTAATTATGCGTTTGGTCATTATGAAGGAACTAGTAAACAAAATATAGCCTTTATGCTTGGTATAGGTTATGCAGATGAAGAACCAAGGCATAAAAGTTATGTACCTTTACCAAAGTATGATGAAATTGTGAATTGGAAATGAAGATTTTAGCAGTCAGAATTGGTGACAAATATGGACCTGAATATGAAAAATATTTAGAGAGTAAATTGCCAGAGCATGAGTTCATATGGATAAGGGAACCTATAAATGATAAAATACAATTGCAATGGAATAAGATGTGGGGTATGCAATTAGATATTGATGAACCTATATGTGTAATGGATATTGATGTTGTATTAGTGAATGATTATAAAAAATTATTTGATTATCCTATAAAAAGGGGAGAATTTGTATCAATACCTGGTTGGTGGAGAGATACTTCTGGTAAAAGACATAAAATTAATGGTGGTTTCTTTAAGTATTATCCAAAAGATTGCAAATACATTTACGATAAGTTTATGAAACAACCAGTATATTGGCAACGACATTATATTAATATAGGAATATCAAAAGGACCTGTAAATGGTGAACAACATTTTGTTGAGGATACTGTAAGAGAAAAATTAAAATTGAAACTTGTGCCTAAAAGTTGGGTGTGTAGATGGTGTGCTAAAGAGGATATAGGTGTTAAAAATTTTGATTTAGTTGAGTGGAAAGCTAAAATTCAAAAACGATATTTTGAAGAAACAGGTAATGATTATATCTATATGGGTGGAGAATTTCATCCAGATATTAAGTTTGTACATTTTACACACTCTACTAATAAACCACACGATTGGGAAGATATAAAGGAATTTTATGGCTAAAATGAACCCTATATTTGAAGAGAGGGATTGGGTAAATTTAGATATTAGTCATAGATGTCCTTTAGAGTGTCCTAGATGTTTGAGGTATTATTACAAAGAGAGGGGTATGAGAATTCCTGGTAGTGATATGTCAATGGAAGTTTTTGAGAAGATAGTGGACTATTATAGTTTTTTAATTTTTTGTGGTCAAGTTTCAGACCCAATTCATCATCCAAAATTTATAGATTTTTTAAAATTAATAAAGGCAAAAGGTAAAAGGACTTCAATTCATGTGTCGTCCTCTTATAAATCTCTTGATTGGTTTATTGAAGCATTTAAAGCTAATGATGAAGCAAAATGGACTTTTGGTATTGATGGTTTACCTAAAGATAGTCACAAATATAGAATTCATCAAGATGGTGAAAAATTATATAAGGTAATGTTAGAGTCTAAAAAACATTTGAAAAGTTGGCCACCTATTTGGCAATACATACCTTTTTCTTATAATGAATATGATGTAGAGGAAGCAATGTCAATGGCTGAAAGAGATGGTGTAATGTTTTTATTAAATATATCTTCACGGTGGGACCACGCTAAGGGAGAGGATGGTTATGACCCCCTTATGCCGAAGACTGAAAGTTTGAGATTGAAAAGAATTTTTGAGGTTACAAAAAACAATGGTTAAGATAAAACCAAAATGTATGTATGGAATGGAAGCAGCTGTTACTGCTACAGGTTGGTTAGTACCTTGTTGTTGGTGTGACCAACCTCCGACAATGAATAATGGAAATTTTAAAAGAATGATTTTAAATCCAAAACTATCTTTAAGTAAGATTAAGAATATAAACGAAATTACTTATTCGGATGGATGGCAGGAGTTTAAAAAACATTTAATAGAAAGTAATATAGATAAATTGCCGCCAGTTTGTAAAAAACATTGTGAAGTGAAAGATGATGGTGATAATAAAACGGCAAAAATTAAGAAATATTATTATAAAGGCAAATTAGGCCATGAACAAATAAGATAAATAGATATGGAGGAAAAATGGCATATTCAGTAGAATGGAAAGTAGAAAATACAACAAGACCAGATGTAACTTATGATACGGTAGTTGATTTTTGGTTTGCTTCAGCAAATGACCAATCTAAAGTAACTCAACATCTTAATAATGATTCATCATTTGTATTAGATAAGTATAGTACATTATCAGCAGATAAAAAATCGGTTACGCACACTAAATCATTTGCTAATGAAGACTCTTATAATGAATGGTTAACAGCGAAGAATAACCTACCAGTTATAGATGAAGAATTGACTTTTACTAAACTTTAAATAATAGGATTATTATGCTTGATGATGAAAAGGCGTTAGCTAGATTATATACAATGTCTGACTGGATAGAGTTTCCAGGTTTCAACTCAAAGAAAGTATTAGAAGAATTAAAACCATTTGATGGTGATTGGAAAAGATACAATCCAAAAAAACCTAATAATCGGTGGGGATTAAGTGTAACTAGTATTGATGGCGGTCTCTCTGGCATACCTGATTTAACAAGTTTAAGAGATTACGAAATTGAAACAGGTCAGGCAATAAAGAATGAAGATTTAGATGTCCCTACACCAGTATGGACTGAAAGTGCCGAATTAAAAAAACTTTTAGAGCCTTGGAAGAAATGGATAACTCGTTGCCATTTTTTACGAATGGATAGAGGCAGTTTCTTTCCAGACCACTTTGATGTTAATAAACATGATTTTAGTTATGAAGAAATTAGATTAGTTGGATTTGTTAATTCTAACGAATACCATTTTAAATGGATATATGATGACAAACTTATCAAAGGTAATAGTGGCACTCTTTGGTATTTTAATGGTAATAAAAGACATAGTGTTTTTTCAATGAAAGATGGAATAATGTTATTAGTGATTTGTTTAAAATGGGATAAAGATTTGTTCTTACATATGTTGGACAATGGCAAAGTAAAATAATGCTTTCTTTATTATGGTGTTTATTTGGAATATTATCAGGAGTTCTTTTTGGAGTTATACCTGGTGCAGGACCTTTTTTGGCAATTGCAACATTATATCCTTTACTATTCACTTTAGACCCTTTTAATATATTACTCTTCTACATTTCACTTCTTATTACAACGAATTATACCAATTCAGTTACAGGTATTCTTTATGGAATACCAGGTGACGCTTCAGCAGTATCTACTGCCAGGCACGGACATAACTTATTCTTAAAAGGAGAAGGACACCTTGCTGTAAGTAGCAACGCAATTTCAAGTACAATAGGGTCTATCTTTGCAATAGGTCTATTCTTATTATTTCTTCCAAGTATCTATAGTATATTTCAATTCTATAATAGTACCTTACAACTTGGTATTATATGCGTAGCAATTTTATTATTAACTCTTCTATCAAAACAAAAAATATGGAAGACAATACCTCTTTTTATATTTGGTGGAATATTAGCGAAAATAGGATTTGATAATACGACATATGAAACTTGGGGGACATTTGGTATTGATTACTTAACTTTAGGTATTCCTTTTAGTGCTGTGATGATTGGTTTGTATATTATACCTGAATTAATGAAATTCAGAGATGTTAAAATTGGTAAAGAAAGGGCGATTAAGAAATTTGGTTATGCGCCAAGTACATTACCAGCAACAAGTGTAGGAAGTTTTGTTGGGTTTTGGTGTGGTTTAGTTCCAGGAGTAACCAATATTTTAGGGAGTTATTTAAGTGCTAACTTGGTCAAAACTGATATTAAGAAAATAGCAGCTGCCGAATCAGCAAATAATAGTGGTGCGTTAAGTTCTTTATTACCTTTGATTATACTTGGCATACCAATTGTGGGTAGTGAAGTATTAATTTATTATCTGATTGTAACTAAAGGTTTCACCTTTGGTACGGACACAATGCACCATTTTACAGATATACTATATTATATTCCAGTTGTATTGACAATCTGTTTAA
>VTLG01012706.1_pt1 | contig 78887 bp, 82 predicted proteins | sample 4694571 | NCBI WGS metagenome assembly VTLG01 (sample SAMN12604809, study PRJNA352737) | marine metagenome | biome: ENVO:00000447; feature: ENVO:00000209|ENVO:00000569|ENVO:01000036; material: ENVO:00002151; isolation source: viral sequences binned using virsorter ...
TGAATCTCTTGTATGTTATGCACAAGAAATGATGGCAGATTATCATGATAAGTTATCAGATAATGAATTAATTGAAACCATAGATTGTTATGATCCTGATTTATATAATGAGTTACTTGATAAGGTCGCAGGGGAATATGATGCAGCATCTTATACTTAATCCACACTAAACTTCGGAGGTTAACTAACAATGAACGGACTCAAAAGAACACCAGATCAATTAAAACAACGCAGGTTATTATGCGATGATTTGTATTACTTAATCAAGCAAGATAAGGACATTGCAGAAGAATTAATTGATGAATATGTGTATCTCTTAGATGATAAGAGAGTAGAAGAATTACAGGAGTTAGTTGTTGATGAACTAGGAGAAGATAATTAATTATGTTTACACATACTCAAGACGAATACAATGCACTAAATGAACTAATTGAGCAGGAACAATTAACGGAAACTAATGATGAGGTAAACGAATTTTGGAATACTATCAGAAGAAAACTCAGAGAAAATACCCTTATAGATTCACACTGTGGTTCATACAAGGTGTTACATTAGTATTAGTAACCCACATAGTATTACAGGGAGGAATGTAATAATTCTTCCCTTTTATTTCGTCTCCCTTAGTATAACATAACCTCAGTAAGTTTTACAGAACGAGATGCGAAAGCGATTTTTTTGTAACAATAAAATATAAACAACCAACCTCAAAATCCCACAAATCATAACTAACTCTGTGCAGTTTGTTCGAGATATACTATAAAGAATTATAGAAGGGATGAGATACACAAAAGGGGGGTCGTATAAAGTGTCCCTATTGTGTACCCAACAGATTCATCTAAATGAAACTGACACCTATTGCCGCTAATCAAACAGAAGTAAGTTACAACAACGGCACGCAAGTCTTTTTCAGTTACAGAACACCAGTTGCCGCATATCTTCCTTCCCAAGGATATATAAGGACTGCAAAAAAATGGTCTGTAACTACATCTCGCCACATTAATAAGTGGTTGGGAGGTGTAAACAATGTAACGGAAGTTACTCAAGAACAACTTAATAACTTAGTGGAAAGTTAACCCACTAAGTTATTTTTTATGCTCACTAATCATTCCCTTTATTATTCTAATTGATTCTATGTTTATTGTATTCACCGAACCAAATAAGTTCACCAAGAGTTATAATGAAGCAGTAGAAATTGCCGATGCTCATTATAACAAAACAGGAGAAGTTGTGGCAGTTGAATTATCACACCCTGATCCTAATCCGTGGAGAACTCTTAACAACTATTAAATCTAATCCTTCTCACTAATTAACATCATGAGCATCTCAAACACAACGATTCGTTATTCTTTTCCCGATGATCTTAAGTTCCGTTATATGTCATTTAATACATATAATGAAGCACTTAAATGTATAGAACTATTCAAACAAATCGATGTCAAAGCAACCATCAAAACCCACTAATTCCATCTTCTATACTATCAAGAATTCACAGAAAAATGTGGGTATTGGTAGTACACAATTCTCACTAGAAACCCTATTTAAATTAAACCAACTATGAACGATTATTCAAGTCCAGAGTATAAAGATCTCTACAAAGAAATCCTTATTGATTATAACTGGACATGGGGAAAGTTCAACCCTATTCCTTACCCAACTATCACTCAATTACATCATGTACAATCACAATCAACAGCAAAGATTACAAGAACAAGCAATCAATTTACTTGAACTAATTGAAGACACTAGTGAACATTTTTGTGATGAACATTTAGTCAGTGGTGAACAATTTTACGTAATGATGAAGGCACTAGTTGATTGTAAGTTAAAGGAATTTCCACTTGATTTTGAACAATTAGAAGAGGACATATATGATGACTAAGTATAATGAACTCGTAGACCATTTAGTATCAACAATGCCATCTAATTCCATGAGAGAACTAACACCGAAAGAACGCAAATCATTAGAAGATGTTAACAATGAAATCAATGCAAGTTCTGCCTATAATGATGGATGGACCAGTGCTGATTACAAGGAACAAAGTAATAAACAAGAACGCAAATCCTTTGATGAATTGTATGAAGAATATAGTGCATTATCCTTAGAGGATCAAGTAAAGAATCTCAAAGAATTAGGTAGGCAGTTAGTAACAACAATCGATAGGTTATTAGATACACTAAATGTATTATTAGAGGAGGAAATTGATGAGTCTGAAAGATTACATAAGGGAACCAAAAAAGGATTGGACTGATAAACAGTGGTTACAATATGCTTATGTTCAAGTACATAATCCATGGATAAATGAGGACGAAAGAGAATACTTTAGAGACATGATTACACGACTAAGTAATACATAGTTTTCCACAGGTTAGTATGTGGAAACTGTGGAAAACTCTAAGAATAAGTATATTTTGCCCTAATAAATAGCAAATTAAATGTATATGAGCGATTTAAACCTTTTCCACAATGTTGTTAAAAACCCTATGTAATATGTGGATTAATTGTTAATAAAGGGTTGTTAATATGTGGAATAAAAGTGTTAACAATGCCAAGATAATTAAGTGGTTTTAAATGTTAGTTTTGGTCGTTATCTTAGCGAGCGTAGTATAACACGAAGCGAGCGAAACTACAAGACCCTCGGTAACATTTTGTAGCACTAATACCAAACCAGTTCAGTATAAACTAGAACCGATAGTTTAGGTTCGATTTATGTTATATAAGACACATAAATAACCCCACCTCTATTGACAACATATCTCTGTATATGTTAGACTCTTATTAACACTCTATCTCCTCTAATCCGATGGCAGTTACTTACTACAACCGTACAGAGCAAAAGTATAGAATAACGTTGGATATTACAGTACAAGATGACTTTAATCCTCATCAAATTGACTGGCGTAAAGTATTAGAATTGCAGGATAATGAGTCGGTAGAAAGTGTTACTGAAGACCTGAGTAATCCTGTCTGTTGGTAATAACGTGGGGGTCGCATAAAGTGTCCTTATAGTGTAAGCAGTACTCATGCAATCGTGCCTGAGTTACTGTTACTTTGCAAACCCTAATTAGGTCCCTTAAGTATGTCTAACCCTTCACCACAGTTTGTATCACTCAACTTCGCAGAATTCCTCTTGGAAAATGCAACAAATGGCAATGAAATCCTTGCTGTTTTAGATGATCTTTATGAGGTGCAATCTACCCCACTATAAGTAACACAAACTGAATAGCATATTAGGGCGGAGTTCTTAACACTCTGCCCTTTATAATATGTGTTAGTTCGTTGTTACTTAGTGTATACACAGTTGTTGACATTTAATAGTTTACGGGTTATAATCAGTTATGACAGTTAATTATGCCCTTGCGTGTTATTTTGCGTGCGGCGCGTTGCCCGTTTTAAAAAAAGTGAAAGTCCCTAACCTACAAAAGTGGGTACGTGCGAGTTGTATATAAAAAAATTGCGAAAAAATTTTTAGACCCCACAAGGTTTGCTATATAGAAAAAATCCCCCAGAAAAAATATGTCAGGATATACCCAAAACATAACGGGCGACCAAGAAGTTTACCACATATACATTAAAGGCGAATGCGTATATCATAGTTTAAACGAAGCAGAATTTCAACAAACTTGGGTACAATTAAAAGGACTGGTAGGATTGATGAGGACAGATTATACTGAGAAAGATATATCATATGAGAAAGTTTCAGCAGGAATAGGAGGAGCAGGAGGTTCAGTTACTTGGAAAGAACCAGATGGTGGCGATAGTTATTAATGCCATTAAGACAAGAGTTTTATTTTCCAACTCCGATATATTATTATGATGGAGAGACAAGAAATAATTTTAAAAATCTAACACTGATCAAAGATACCTTTAACTGGGGAATGAAGGTAAAAGATACAGTTCCTAATGAAGGAGTATCTAATGTAGGAGGATATCAGACTCCGTTTAGTTATGATTTCAATAGTATTCCCAAACGATCTCTACAATATGTAAAGGATGCTTTAAAAGAACTTCCAGAATATACATTACATAATTGGTGGTTAAACATTAGCGAAAAGGGAAGTTTTAATTGGCATCATACTCATCCTGACATGCATCTTGCTTTAGTATGGTATCTAACACCAAATTATAGTACGATTAAATTTGAACATCCTTTACAACATGCAAGAACTAAATTACATCGTTCAGTAGGATTAGTAGATTCGATTAACTATACATGTAATGCAGGAGATATATTAGTCTTTCCTGCTGATCTTTTACATTGTGTTAAACCACATCAACAAGACACTCCAAGGATGTCTATTTCTATGAATTTAAAATTAGTGTAGTGTTTCACACACCTAGGTAATAAAGATTGACATATAGATATAATTACTCTATAATTGAATTGAAGGTACTAAACAATTATGGCTAAAGGATTTACTGTTAAAGCCAATGCTCCCAAACCTAAAAAGAAGGATGAATGGAACATTGATGCAATTAAAAAAAGAATGAAAGGCAAGACCATTGTGTTCTGTCTTCCAGGACGTGGATGTTCTTACATCTTTTTGAAGAACTTCGTGCAGTTATGCTTTGATATGGTTCAGAACGGTATGTCTATCCAGATATCCCAGGACTATTCATCAATGGTTAACTTTGCACGTTGTAAGTGCTTAGGTGCGAACGTTCTTAGAGGACCTCAACAGGTTCCTTGGGATGGGAAACTTAAGTATGATTATCAACTCTGGATTGATAGCGATATTGTCTTTGATACTAACAAGTTCTGGCAGTTATGTGATGTTGCAGTTCCCGCAGAAGCAGCAACCACTGATGATGCAGGTAATATTATAAGTTGGAATGAAGAACTTCTTACCCAACGTTCTATTACTGCTGGTTGGTATGCCACTGAAGATGGTAGCACTACTTCTGTCGCACACTGGTTAGAGGAAGAGGATTTCCGCAAGAATGGTGGTGTTATGAACCACGAGACCGTCGAAAGCATCTCGAAAAGAAAGAAACCATTTACTGTTGATTACACTGGTTTTGGTTGGGTTCTTATTAAGAAAGGTGTTTTTGAGAAACTAGAATATCCTTGGTTTGCTCCTAAGATGCAACAGTTTGAGTCTGGTGCAGTTCAGGATATGTGTGGAGAAGACGTTTCGTTCTGTCTCGATGCAATCGAGGAAGGATGGGACATCTGGTGCGATCCTCGTATAAGGGTTGGTCACGAAAAAACTCGAATTATCTAAACGGCGTTTCTCGATTAAATTATGGCAGTAAAAACTAAAAGCGGAGCATGGGGTTCTTCAACATTTGTAGAAACAATCCCAAAGAAAACTCGACAAGGAACAGGTAAACATACTAAGTATGCTGCTTCCTCTCGAAATAAGGCTAAGAAAAAGTACCGAGGACAAGGAAAATAAATAATAAAGACCCGAAAGGGTCTTTTTTCATATGCACTAAGTAAAAATGAACGAAACTAATGATTTTTTAGATAATTTGGCGAACCATCAACACCAAAAGATGCTTCGTGAAATTGCAAATGATAAAATTACACCTAAAAAAAGCGATAAAAGCATACAAAACGACCTATATGAGGATGATGGGCTCGATTATGACGATCAAACCATGATTATTACATCCTAATCCTTAATAAATAAACTATAATAACTCTATACTATAGTAATAAATGCCTCTACAACGAGTTAGTCAAGGTTTTAAGGACTTAAGCATGACATTTAAGAGTAATCCTCTTAATAGTGACTTAATTGGCCTTAAAAATGAGACCGCAATTGCTCGTTCTATCAGAAATATAGTCTTTACTTTACCTGGTGAGAAATTTTTTGATGAAGATTTCGGATCCAGAGTTTCTAAATTGCTTTTTGAAAACGTAGATGATATTACTGCTTCTGAAATTCAAGATGAAATTGAATATTCTATTGTAAACTATGAACCAAGAGTAGATTTAATAGATGTAACAATTCATCCTAATTATGATAATTATGAATTTGATGCTGTTATTCGTTATCAGATTATAGGAGCTGACGTTCCTTCCCAAGAATTACAATTCGCTTTGCAGCCGACTAGGTAAAATGCCATTAGTTAACTTTTCTAACCTTGATTTTGATCAAGTTAAGATATCTCTTAAAGATTATTTGAGATCCAATTCCAATTTTACGGATTATGATTTTGAAGGATCTAATCTTTCAACAATTTTAGATGTCTTGGCATATAATACCTACATTTCATCATATAACGCAAATATGGTGTCTAATGAAGTCTTCATTGATAGTGCTACACTACGAGAAAATGTAGTTTCATTAGCACGGAATATAGGATACCTTCCCCGATCCCGTAAAGCGTCTGTGGCAACGATTAATTTCGTAGTTGATGTAACTAGTGTAACCCCTGCTCCTGCCACTCTAACGCTCAATAAAGGACCTGTAGCAGCGACTTCGGGGACCTTTGGTAATGATGCCTATGTATTTGGTATTTTAGAAGATATTACTGTTCCAGTTACTACTGATTCAGAGGGAAATTCCTTTGCTAACTTCAATAATATTAAAGTTTATGAAGGAACTCTCTTAACAAGTACCTTTACCTTTAGTGCATTAAACCCCGATCAAAGATTTAAACTTCCAAATACAGGAATTGATACTGATTTGATGGTTGTAACTGTTAAATCTAACTCTTCTTCCACAACAGGCACAAAATATAACTCTCAAAACAATCTTTTTGATATTGATAGTAAATCTAAGGTCTATTTTTTACAAGAAATTGAAGATGAGCGATATGAAATCTTTTTTGGAGACGATATTTTTGGAAATAAACTAGAAGAAGGTAATTATATCGTTGTAGATTACATTATTTCTAGTGGAGACAGTGCAAATGGCATTAATAACTTCACTTATGCTGGAAAATTAACTTATGTGAGAAATGGATTGAGTTATTCGGTTACTTCAGGTGTTTCTTTACTAGAAACAGTCCTTCAATCTTCTGGTGGAGAAGTAATTGAGAGTGTAGACTCCGTTAAAAAGTATGCACCTCGTGTTTATTCCTCACAAAACCGTGCTGTGAGTTCAAATGATTATGAAACGTTAATTCCAGCGAAAATTTATCCTGAAACAGAGTCAATTTCTGTTTTTGGGGGAGAAGAATTGGTTCCACCTCAATATGGAAAGGTTTTTATTAGCATAAAACCTCGAACTGGCGACTTTTTACCCAATTTAGTTAAAGAAAGCATCAAAACCAAGCTTAAAAAGTATGCAGTGGCAGGAATTGTCCCTGAAATACTTGATTTGAAGTATCTTTACCTTGAAGTTGACTCAAAAGTCTATTATAACACTAATTTAGCACCTTCATCTGAATATGTGGGGACTTTAGTAACTGAAAATACGACTGCTTATGCAGAATCAACTGAATTAAATAGATATGGTGCTAGATTCAAGTATAGTAAGTTCCTAAAAGTCATTGATGATAGCGATCAAGCAGTTACATCTAATATTACAACCGTTGAAATGCGTCGTGATATGAGATGTTCCTTAAATACGCTTGCAGAATATCAAATTGGATATGGAAATGAATTCCATATTAAGAGTATGAGTGGATATAACATAAAATCCACTGCATTTAGAATTCAAGGAATTTCTACTGACATCTACCTTTCTGATATTCCTAATGCTAATAGGGAAAATGGATCCCTTTTCTTTTTTACTGTTCCAAGTGTAAATTCTACAAGTCCTACTATTGTAAGGCGCAATGTGGGAACCATTAATTATAAGAGTGGAATTGTTACATTAAATCCAGTTAATATTCTTTCTGGAAAATTAAAAGATGGCCAAACCATTGTTGAAATATCTGCATGTCCTAAATCTAACGATGTTGTCGGATTACAGGATCTTTATTTGCAACTAGATATAAGTAACAGTAATTTTGAGATGGTTGTCGATGATATTGCATCTGGGTTGGATCCAGCAGCATCAAATTATACTGTAACCTCCAGTTATCAAAACGGGAACCTAGTAAGATCATAAAATGGCAGAAAAGAGAGTTCAGTTTAGCAACATAGTTCAGAATCAGCTTCCTGCTTATATTCAGGATGAGTTTCCTTTAGTTGCTGAATTTTTTAAATCTTACTATGAAGGGCAAGAGTATCAAAGTGGTCCTCTTGATTTACTGCAAAATATTGATCAATATATCAAAGTTCAAGAACAGACAGGTCAAATAAAGTCAGTTATTCTTAATGATGCATTAACAATATGGGGTACCACCATAAATGTTGATTTGGAAAAAGATCCTCTAGGAACAAAAGGATTTCCAGATACCTATGGATTGTTAAAAATTAATGATGAGGTTATTACATATACCGGTAAAACAGATTCTTCTTTTACAGGATGTGTAAGAGGTTTTAGTGGTGTTACATCATATCATAAAGATGCCCATCCAGATCAATTAGTTTTTGAGAATACGGGGGTTGCTACTCATAAAAAGGGTGCAACTATTACCAATTTAAGCGTTTTATTTTTAGAGCAATTTTTATTAAAGACTAAACGCCAATTACTTCCTGGATTAGCAGATAGAAAATTTGATGAGGATCTAGATCAGAATATTTTCATCAAACAAGCAAAAGATTTCTATTTAAGTAAGGGTAGTGATAGATCTTTTGAGATTTTATTTAAAGCTTTATATAATGAAGATGTAAGAATTATTAGACCAAGGGATTTTCTCTTTACACCTTCAAATGCAAATTATAGAATTACCGATGATATTGTAGTAGAACCAATTAGTGGTAATCCATTAGATTTGGAGCACTCTACGCTTTTCCAAGAACCTTTTGAGGATGATATTGAGAAAGCATATGCTCCTATTACCTCTGTCGAACCAATTGAAGTTGGATTTGGACAGACTTACTATAAATTAAGTATTGATGCAGGATATAACAGAGATATTAGAGTTGATGGTTCAATATATGGCGAATTTAACGTCTCACCTAAGACCCGTCTGATAGGCCAGGTGGGGTCTGGAGCTACTAGTCTTATAGTTGACTCCACAGTGGGTTTTGGAGCAACTGGGGACCTTTATATTACCTATAATAATGGTGATACAGGTATTGCTTCTTATAAATCAAAGTCTTTAAACCAGTTTTTTGGTCTAGACAATATTACAGGTACAATTGCTGATGCTGCAACAGTTGGAATTAATACTTTTGCTTATGGTCAATCATTTAAAGATCAATCAGAGACTATTAGGGTTAGAATTAACTCTGTTTTAAGTAAATTTAAGGTAATAGACGATACTTATTATTATTCCAAGAACGATACTGCAAAAATACGAACTTTAGGTATTGAAGACACTAAATTTAAGTTTAAAAATTGGTTTTATAATGTTGCTCCCATTTATAAGGTAAAAAGTGTCAAATTAATTGATTCATCTGATTTAACTTATGAAATTACTTTAGATGTTGATCATTATTTCCGTTTAGGAGATGCGGCAACTCTTATTGATAATAATGATGCCCCAAAAATCACTACTATTATTAGTGTACCCTCTGCTAAGTCGATAACGGTTAGAGGACAAGGAAATTTAGACCTTAATCAGACTTGGAAGATCAGACGTAATATTTTAACGGGTAATTCTAGTAGTTTTCCTAATACTTCTCTTTATACTACAAATATTCAAAATGTATATAAGGATTATAGTAAAGTTTTAGTTGCTTCTCCATCTATACCCTCTTATTATAATACACCGTTAGATGTTTACTCTCAAAAGGTTACTTTTACAGGAACTTACATTGGAGAGTCCTTTAATATCAGTCCTTTTGGAGATCATGGGTTTTATACAGGAGATGCGGTTTATTATGAACCCCAAAAGATAAATTATCAATATTTTACTTCTACTGGGGTTAAAAAGACTGGCATAAAAGTCAATTCTTCATTATTTTCTGGAGATGATGGATTTATCGTTACTGGACTGATTGGATCGGATGATGTTGAGGGTAGAATTCCTCCAAATGAAAAAATATACTTTGTATATCGTGTAGATGCTAATAGTGTTAAATTAGCCACTAATAGGACGAATATTACTACCGGTACTTTCGTTTCTCTGGATAATAATATTGATGTAACCAATTGTTCCTTACAACCTTATAAATTCAGATACAAAAACCTAGAATCTCAAAATCTTTTAAGAGAATTTATTCCTCCTGATAATGATGGGGATGTAACCGAGACAGATCCTGGATTTACAGGGATGTTGATCAATGGTGTTGAAATTTGTAATTATAAGTCCAGGAATATCCTCAAATACGGTAAACTTAATAAAATTGATGTAGTAAAGGCAGGACAAGATTATGATATCATAAATCCTCCACTTTTGGGTATTGATGATAATACTGGTATAGGTGCAACAGGATTTGTTGCTGTTTCTGGTAATTTAAAGGAAATTAGGATTTTAGATCCAGGATTTGATTATCAAGGAACTCCTATTGTAACTATTACTGGGGGTAATGGATCAGGTGCGGTTGCTTCAGTTAATATGACGCAATCTACCAATTCTGTTTCTTTTGATTCGCAAGGAGGAGGACTTTATCCTGAAGTTAATTTAAATTTAGATACTATTGGATTTGGTACTTATCATAAATTCAGTTCGGGAGAAAGAGTAGTTTATGATACTAAAAATCAGCAACCTATTGGTGGAATTACCACAGATGCGGCTTATTATGTTTCTTTAGTTGGATTAACTACTGTTAAATTACATGTTAATGAAGGAGATGCCCTGGCAGGTATTAATACCATTGATTTAACTTCCCATGGAGTTGGAAAGCAATATATTAACTCTTATAATAAGAAATCTGTTGTAGAAGCAATTAATGTAATTAATTCGGGTTCAGGTTATGAGAATAAGAAGAGAACTGTTAAAAGTTCAGTAGGAATTGATACTGCATTAAATCAGATTAGTATTGTCAATCATGATTATAAATCTGGAGAAGTAATTAATTATGTTGAGACCAGTGATACTGTAATCGGCGGACTTTCTGCTAGTAGTGAGTATTATGTAACTTCCATAGACGATGATACCTTTAAATTATCTACCGTTGGTGTAGGAACTACAAATAAAGATTTTTATTATCAGACTAAGCAATATGTTGACTTTACTTCTGTTGGCGTAGGTACACAAACATTTAATTATCCTGACATATCGGTAAGTGTAGTTGGTAATGTGGGAATAGCATCTACCGGTACAGAAACATTTGAATGTGAGATACAACCAATATTCCGAGGAGAAATAACTTCTGTCCATTTGATGAATAATGGCGTTGGTTATGGATCTTCCGAAGTTATTAATTTTATTAGAGATCCTCAAGTTAAACTGGTACCTGGAGAAGATGCTCAATTATCTCCTATTATAACTGGTGGGGTAATTACCGAAGTAGTAGTTTTAAATCAGGGTCAAAAATATAATTCTCCTCCTACATTAGATCTAGTAGGAGATGGATTGGGTGGAGTTCTTACTCCTGTTATGGAAGATGGTCGAATTACAGCAGTTAATGTAATTCATGGGGGTAATGGATATGATCAATCGACTACTACTATTGGAGTAAATTTCCCTGGTAGTGGAGTTCAGTTCGATCCCGATGTTCAAACTTGGACGATAAATTTATTTGAAAGACATCTTGCCAATTTTACTAGTGATGATGGATATATTCCCGAAGAATTTAATGTTGATAGTGGATTACAATATTCTCATTTGTATGCACCTAGAAAACTAAGAGAATCTGTATATGCTACAGACCAGGGTGGAGTAACTCTTTATGGAGATAAAGATTTACAGGTAGTTGGTGGAAAGGAAATAGTTTCTGATCAACATTCCCCTATTATTGGGTGGGCATATGATGGCAATCCAATATATGGTCCTTATGGATATGTTAAAAGATCTGGTGGTGTGATTGCTCAGATGAAGAGTGGCTATAGTGTTAATTCACCTGATCAACGGCCACCAACTTCATTATTCCCTCAAGGTTTCTTTGTTGAAGATTATACTTATAAAGATGTAGAAGATCCAACCGTTCTTGATGAAAACAATGGAAGATATTGCATTACTCCCGAATTTCCACAGGGTACCTATGCATATTTTGCTACTATTAATGATGGATCAGCAGATTCGGGTGGAGTCTTTAATGGATATAAAAGACCTACTTTTCCTTATCTGATAGGAGCTAATTATCATTCTATTCCCCATGATTTTAACTTTAAACATTCTTCTAATCAGAAGAGTATTAATTTAGATAATTCTGCATGGAATAGAAATACAAGTCCATATAATCTTATTGAAGGGGATCTAGAATATGAATATTGCTATATTCCAAATAAATTATCTCAAACTATTGATATTAAGGCAGTAACTCCAGGAGTTGTTGAACATGTTGGTATATTAACGGGTGGAACTCTTTATAGGGTAGGAGATGCGGCAGTCTTTGATAATACGGATACTGAAGGATATGGAGCTGCTGCCAAAGTTTCTGTTATTGGTGGTAAAGATGTTAATAATATAAGTGTCGCTTCTAGTAGCATCAGTAATGTGGAGATTTACCCCTCTGATACCAGAGGTAATTATCTACTAGTTGCAGACAATCCTCATAATTTTAAGAATGTTGATACAGTTACTGTTAGTGGACTTTCAACTACTTCTTCTAATATTGGGGGAGTTTATAATATAGGAGTTGCTACAGAGAGATTTAGAGTAACAGGTGTAGGAACTGATGATAGTACAGGAATTGCTGCTACTTCCGTAACTGGATTTGTTACTTATTTCAATGTTTCTGGAAATCTTTCTTATCCTTCTATTAGTCCTAATGATATTCTTAAAATTGGTGCTGAAAGGGTAAAAGTTCTTAATGTTCAACCTCAACTAGATCGGATAAGAGTTTTAAGAGCAGTTGACGGTACGGTGGGTGCTGCTCATACTGTTACTACCTTATTATATCAAGATCAACGTAGATTATCTATTAATGCGGGATTTAATACCACTTATACTTCAGATGTAAATAAGCAAATTTATTTTATTCCTTCTGAAACAGTTGGATTGGGAACAACAGCAGCGGTTGGAATTGGAACTACTATTTCTATTTCTAATCCAGGAACGGGTATTACTCAGATCTTTATTCCTACTAAAACCCTTTATATTCCTGGTCATAATTTGAAGACTGGAGATGAGCTTACTTACTCTCCTAATAATGGAAGTGGTTTAGTAGTTCTTCGACAAGAAGCTTCGTATCCTAGTGGTGTATCCACTTTATCTGATGGGGATACCCTTTATGTTGCTAAAGTAAATGAGACTCTAATTGGATTATCGACAGTTAGAGTAGGAGTTGGTACTACAGGGACATGGGTTGGCATTGCAACCACTGCTTCTAGCACATTCTTCTTCACTGGTCTAGGAACGGGCGTATATCATAGTCTTAAGACCAATTATAGTCCAATTACCGCTGAAATTTCAAGGAACCTTGTAACCGTTGCTGCGGGGGTTACACACGGTCTAACGAATAACGATAAAGTAACGGTTGATGTAAATCCCGGATTTACCACTGATATAACTTTCAAGTATAATGATTATAGTAGAAGGTTGTTGGTTAATCCAAAGGCATTTACTGCAGCAGGGGTTAATACTTCTACCAATACTTTTACATTAACGAATCATGGATTTGTAACTGGACAGAAAGTTTTATATACAGCAGATACGTCGATTATTGAGGGATTGGATAATAATGGAATATATTATGTTGTAAGAAATGATGAAAATAACTTTAAATTATCAGATACTCGTTATAATGCTACTTTAGCGAAACCTCCTATTGTAGGTATTGCAAGTACTGCTAGTGGTAATATTAATCCAATAAATCCAGAGCTTAAATTCTATACCAATTCAACTGCTTCCTTTGATGTATCGGATTCTTCATTATCTTATACAATCCAAGGTACCACTTATCCTGCTTTTGAACTTAATTTCTATACCGATAGAAACTTTACTAATTTGTGGTATAAGAATGCAAATGATCCCAATTTTGCAGTAGACAGGATAGGAACAGTTGGATCTGCGGGTGCTAAAGTTAATCTGACTATTAATGAGTATACACCATCTCTCTATTATCGTTTAGATTACATTTATGAAAGTGATCTTCCTAATGTTAAAAAAGAAATAATTGTAGATGAAGATGTCTCTTCTTTCAATGAGATTATTACATCCAGTTCTCTTTATAATGGAGAACATGTCATTACAACTACTTCTACCACTGACTTTACATATACTGTTGCTCTTCTCCCTGAGAGAACGTCTTATGCCTCTACAACCTCAGGGGTAGTATATGATACTACTTCTACCTCTGCTTATGGGGATATTAAGAAGTTTAATTTAACTGATAAGGGAAGAAATTATTATTCTATTCCTGGTATTTCTACGGTTACCTCTGTTGTGGGAACTACCGCCGTTATTGAACCAAGTAGTACTTCTATAGGTACCATTAAGAGAACTGAAATAGAAGATATTGGATATAATTTCCCATCAGATACTACTTTAGAACCAAGTATTTTATTACCTCAAATTGTTGATATAGATCAGCTTGCTGCTTTTGAATCTATAGGAATTACGTCTCAGGGAAGGGGATATCAAGCACCACCCAAATTACTTGTTTTTGATGGAAGAACTAAGAAACAAGTCTTTGGTGTAGATTTGAGTTATAAGTTGGGTGCTCAACAAGTAACCATTCTGAAGAATCCAACAGGAATGAGTAGGGCATATTCTCCTACCATTATTCCTGTAGAGAATAGTAATGGTGTTGGGATTAGTACTGTTGGTTTCAATACTATTACCAGAGATGCATTTGTTAAGTTATCAGTAGGATTCAGTACCGCTAACATTTTCCCATTAGAAGTAAATGATAAATTCTTACTTGAAGGTATTAGTGTTGGAGTAGGATCTACTGGGAAGAACTTTAATTCAGCGGATTATAATCATACTCTCTTTACAGTAACTTCTCTCGATAAGAATATTGGTGGAGTTGGTGCAACTATCACTTATAGTATGGCATCATTGATCGATGAGGGTGTAGATATTGGTCAGTTTGATGCTGCTAATTCTTCAGCAAGAATTGTCCCAGAGAAGTATTTCCCTGTATTTGATATTTCACTCACCACTCAGGAATACTTAGAAGGAGAAACGGTTACTTCTGGTTCTGCTACTGGTACTGTGGAGCAATGGGATTTTAATAATGAAATATTAAAGATATCTTCTGCTGATGATTTTAAAGTGGGAGATGTTATTCGTGGAGAATCCTCTAATACTCAAGGAACTGCGACTTCCATAAGATCATTTGATTCTCATATGACTTTAGATGCTACATCTAGAGTATTGCATGGATGGGAAACTGATTCCGGAGTTTTAAATTATAATATGCAAAGAGTACAGGATAGTTATTACTATCAAAATTTCTCTTATGCATTAAGATCCAAAGTTGCCGAAGAGAAATGGGATGATGTTGTAAGTTCCACAAACCATACTGCGGGATTTAAAAAATTCTCTGATTATCAAATGGAGACATCGAATGATAATTCGATGAGAGTAGGATTATCTACTGAGCTTACTGCATTGGAAGTCGTAACAGATCTTATTGGATATGGCGATTTAAATTGTGTTCAAGATTTTGATTTAGTAACAGAGAACTCGTTAAATCTTCCTACCATTGTTTCTGATGAGATAATATTCTCTAATCGTATTTTAATGGATTATAAGGAGTCTGTTGGTAACAGAGTTCTTTCCATTGATGATATGAGTGGGACTTTTAACAGTAGTCCTAGAGCAACAAAGTATAGTGTAGTAGATACCTTTAAGTTAGCAGATGTAAGAGCCCAGAAATATATTACTTATGTTGTAGACCAGAGATATACTCAACAACGTCAGTTAATGATTGTTGACCTTCTCCATGATGGATCTTTTGGTTATATTAACCAATATGGTAGAGTTGAAACTCAATATGATCAAGGTTCCTTTGATTTTGCTATCACTGGTGATTTAGGACAATTGCAGTGGTATCCTAATCAGTTTAGTGTAAATGATTATGATATTACATGTCTTTCATATAATCTAAACGATAACTTCTTAGGAATAGGAACTACTGCTCTTAGTGATGTTGCACTAATTCAATCTTCTAGCACTAAGGTTCCAAGTGCAACTACAACTACAATTGTGGGGATTGCAAGTACTTATCGTTCTGCCAAGATCTTAGTTGAAATTACACCAGATGCCAGTGGTGATGGAACTATTAATAGTAGTGAATGGCAATTTGATGAACTTAATATTCTCCATGATGGATCAGATGTTCAACTGTTAGAATATGGCGAATTACTTACTGTTCCTGGTGGATATTCGGGAGCTGGATTTGGAACCTATTATCCTTATATTGATGGAACTGATTTAAAGGTTGATTTTGTTCCTAATGCTGGTATTGGTACGACTTGTGTTGTTAATACCATCTACGTAGCAATAGCACAGACCTCTTCTGGTATTGGTACTATTCAAATGAACCATGCTTTAATAGAGGCCAGAACAAAAGATATTGCTGCTTCTGGAACTCCTATAGCAGTACCTGTTGCTGAGTATTCAAATGATTATGATGCTGCCCATTTCTTAGTGCAGGTAACTGATACAACTAATAATCATTACCAAACATCAGAAATTATTGTTGTTGATAATTACATTGAGGATCCTTCTGTTAGTGTTCAAACTTTTGATACTGAATATGGAACTATTAACAGTCATTCTGATCTAGGTTATTGGTCTACTGGAATTAGTGGTTTAGGAACGGTTTCTTTATACTTCCAACCTAATGCGAGTATTGCAGTAGAAGTTAAGACTTACATGAATGCATTGAAGAATGTCTTAGCATCTAAGGATCAAATAGACTTTACTAATGCCACAATAGATAGTGGATTTGAAACCTATACTGGTACTGAAAGAGACATTAAGAGGGCATTTAATCTTACCCATAAGAACTATAATATTTTTGAAAGATATTTCTTAGCTAATGAGAGTAATATTGTAGATACTGATAATAATACAGTTACGATACCTAATCACTTCTGGGTTACTGGTGAAAAGATTACCTATAACCATGTAGGAACTTCTAATTCAGGTATTGGAATAGCATCTACTGATGGATTCGTTGGTGTAGGAACTACTACCTTCTTACCATCCGAAGTATTTGTTGTTAAAGTCAATGATGATACTCTCAAATTTGCTGCAACTGCTGAAAAAGCATTAAGGGTAGTTCCAGAGACTGTAGATATTACTAGTGTTGGTATTGGTACTTCTCATAGATTTATTTCGCAGAAACAGAATCAAAAAGTAATGATGGCACTGGATAATATTATTCAGTCACCTGTTGTTTCAACTGCTGTTACCACTACTCTTTCTAATGAACTTTTAGGAGTTCAAAATATTGCAGAGTTTAGTGGAATAACTTCTTTCTTTGGTGCAGATTTAATTAAAGTTGGAAGTGGAACTACTACTGAAATAATGAAGATCGAGGGTGTGGGTATTGGAAGCACCAACTTCATTCGAGTACGTAGAGAATGGTTGGGAAGCAGTCTTTCTGGATTTGAAACTGGCGCATTAGTGACCAAGATTGATGGTAATTATAATATTGTTAATAACCTTCTTACTTTTGCCGAAGCACCTTATGGAAATGTTCCTATTAGTAGTACCACCAATCCACCAGATGATAGGGATTGGGTAGGCATATCAACTGGATCTCATTTCCAAGGAAGAACCTTTATGCGTTCTGGAGAAACCAATGGTACTAATGAATCTTATACAGAGAATTTAATTTTTGATAGTCTTTCTAACCAATTTAATGGAATTAATGATACGTTTACATTAAAATCGGATGGTGCAAATGTAACGGGCATTCAAACCGATTCTGTTATATTGGTTAACGATATATTCCAAGGAAATGGAAGTACCTATCAATATACGATTTCACAAAATTCTGGAATTTCTTCTATAACCTTTACGGGAACTGCTACTTCTATTGCTTCTGATCCAGGCGGTTCAAATCTTCCAATGGGTGGAGTTATAGTTAGTGTAGGATCTAGCGAAGGATTGGGATATCAACCATTAGTGGCTGCAGGTGGTACTGCTATTGTTTCTACTGCTGGTACTGTAAGTTCTGTGAGTCTTGGATATACAGGGTCTGGATATAGATCTGGTATTCAAACAGTTAATGTTGCTATTAAGACTGAAAGTTTAACAGGTACAAATCTCGTTTCGATTGGTACTGCTTCTATTGTTGATGGTTATATTACCGGTGTTGCGGTAACTAATCCTCATATATTTGGTAAGGCAAAGAGTATTGCACATGTAGGTTATAGCACTGCTCAAGGACTTACAACGGTTACTACTCATCTTCCTCATGAATTATCTTTGGGTGATGAGATTGATCTTTCAGGTATTGCATTTACATGTACGTATTCTCCACGTCTGGGTATTACTAATGTGGGGTATGACACTGTAACTGGTATTATGACAGTTACAACTGCAGCTGCTCATGGTTATAATACTACTGGTAAAACTAGTCGGGTTATCTTTACTGGACTTGCATTTACTTGTGGTTTAGATAATGGAGAATCTACTCATTATTATCCACGAGGTCAAGACTTAGCATATGATACTGCTGTTGAAGTTATAAAGAATGGAACTCTTAAAACTGTTACTAATGCTGCATATAATCCTGTAACAGGGATCATGACTGTTACTGTTCCTTCTCATGGATTGAGTAATGGGGATAAGGTTCTTTTAGAAAATAATTCTATTCAATTCATTTGCCAGAAGGATGGTGGAAAGACTGCTCATAGTTATCCTAGACCAAGTGATCCTATTGCTGGACAGTGGGTAACAATTTCTAATAAAACCACTAATACTTTTAGAATTCAAGTTCTAAGTGTAACACCTTCCACTAATGTAGGAATTCATACTTTTGTTGGTTCCACTCCTAATGGTATAACTCTTCATGATGATAAGATTAGTGTTAATGTAGGATATGGTGGTCCTGCTGATCAATTTGCTCATACTTTTGTTGGTGTAGGAACTAGTGCTGTTATAACTGGTGGAGATTATACACATCAGTTTGTAAGTGCAGCAAGTAGTGCAGTAGTTGCAGGTGGCAATTACACCCATACTTTTGTAAGTGCTGTTGGTGGTGGAGTTACCGTAACAGGAATAGGTACTACTACCCCTACGGCTGCCTCCTATGATGCTTCAACTGGAGATTTGGTACTAACAGTAGGATCGGGACATACGTACACTACAAGCGATACTGTAGGGTTCTCAACGAATGCATTAGTCTTTACATGTTCCTTAGATGGAAATACAAGTGCTCATGCTTACCCTCGTTCTAGTGATCCTATTACTGGAATGGGAGTTACTGCAATTACTGGTGTAGGTGATACAACTATTACGGTTAATGTTGGATCCTCACCATTATCTTACTATAATGTTTCTGATGCTAGTTACACTGGATCCAGTGGAGAACTTACTTTAACTGTGGGTAGTCACAGTCTTACTGGACCTAGTACCCATACTGTAACCGCTGCTCAGTATAATCCTGTATCAGGTATTATGACTGTCTTTGTTGGAACTGCCAATTCCTTCTCCAGTGGAGATAAGGTTCGTTTTGATAATGATTCATTAACCTTTACTTGTGCATTAGACGGACATACTGCTAATAAGACATATCCAAGAGCTGGTTCAGGAGGTACTGCCGACCCATTTAATGGACAATGGAGATCTATCGCTGGTGTAGGTAGCACTTCATTTGAAGTTCAAGTTTTGGATAACATTCCATCTACTTATACTGGGGTTCATACCTTTGTATCTGCTTCTGCTGGTGGACTTCATAAGATAGGCGAATCTATTAAGATTGAACAGGATAGTTTAACCTTCAGATGTTCAATGGATGATTATGCCACGTTGCATACTTATCCAAGATATAGCGATCCAGGATTTAGTACTTGCTTAGGAATTACTACTGTAAGTTCTAATACTATTACTTTAAATGTCGGTGTATCTACCATAGTCAAATATGACGTAACCGCAGCGGATTATTTCCCGGCCACTGGTATTATGACAATGACCATTGGCGATCATACTTTACGTAAAGGAAGCAGTATTAAGATTGCTACTGAATCTCTCAAATTCACATGTGCTAAGGATGGTGGAATTACAACCCACAGATATCCTAGAAAACCCGATCCAACTTATAGTGGAGTAGATGTTACTGCTGTTAATAGTACAACTGAATTTGAGGTTAATGTGGGTCCCTCGACTGTACCTACTTTCTATGTTGGTTTAGGATCTGTACAAGGAGCAATCATGGCTCCGAGAGTAAATAACTTCTCGGCAAGTAAGACTGATCCTGCTTCAGGTGGAACTACTGTTCTAAGAGTATTGGATAATAAGACATTTGAAATTAATACAGGTGTATCTACTCTCGAACACTTCTATGCAAGAGGAGGGTCTTTACAACGTTCCTTAGAAGTTGTATTTGATGATCCACTTTCTTATTCTAATATGGCATTAGATTATGCTTCTGGTTATAGTGGAATCGGAACTGCAGCAACGATTGATGTTGTGGTAGGGCAAGGATCCAGTATTATTGAATTTAGAATTGATGAAACTGGATATGGTTATGGAAATGGAGAATTCCTAACTGTTCCTATTGGTGGAACTGTTGGTATTCCTACAACTTCGGGATATAAAGAATTCTTGATTGAGATAAATGAGACATTTAGTGATGAATTCACAGGATGGTCTGTTGGACTTCTTCAAATGCTTGATAATTGGGATGATAAATTTGATGGAGATACCACGACTTTCCAATTAACTGAAAATTCGGGAGATTTGATTTCTATTCGCTCACGTAAGGGATCTCAGATTGATGTTCAGGATGTAATCTTTATCTGGATTAATGATATCCTTCAGGTTCCTGGACAAGCATATACATTCGATGGTGGTAGTATTGTTACTTTCACAGAGGCACCTAAGAAAGATGATACTTCTAAGGTAATCTTCTATAAGGGAAGCGGCGATCAGGATGTGGTTGATAGAGAAATTATTGAAACTGTTAAGAAGGGAGACACTTTAAAACTCGGACGTTTGAAGGATCAGCAGACACATCTCGTAGAAGATGCAAGAACTGTAATGAGAGTAGATTCGACTGATCTTGTTACTACAAATCCATATTATGGTCCTGGTAATAGTGCCGATGAATCTCTAGAAAGACCAGTTACATGGTGTAGGCAAACTGAAGACAAGATTATTAATGAATTACCTATCGGTAAAGATAGAGAGCATTATGAGCCTCAAATTCATCCATTTGCTTATATTACAAAGACTGTTGGTATTGGATCTACTACAATCTATGTTGATTCTTTACGTCCACTCTTTGATACTCAAATTGAAAAAGAAGATGTTACTCAACTTACTTTCCAGAATAAAGTTACCTTCATTAAGCAAGAAACTCTAACAGGTGCTGCTGCAACTGCAATTGTTTCTGCTGCGGGTACAATTTCTTCTATTGATATTACTGATGGTGGAGTGGGATATACTACTGCGGTTGTAAGTATTGCATCTACAGTAGGTGTTGGTACAACCACCCAAGCAAGGGGATCAGTGACTATTAGTGGAGTAGGAACTGTTACGGGAGTGGCCATTACTAATCCTGGGGTTGGATATACTTGGACTAGTGTTCCTTCAGTTCTTATTAGCCATCCTACTTTAACTGATGAGGAAAATTCCGTTGGTACTTATTCGGGTGATCAAGGTAATATTGTTGGATTTGGAACTACCACTATTGCTTCTGGAACTCAATTAATATTTGATCTCTTTATTCCATTCAACTCCTTTATGAGAGATGGAAATCTTACTGGAACAGCAGTAACGGTTAGTGGAATTGGTACTGATGATTATTTTGTTGTTAGTAACTCTAATATGGGTACCGGATCTACTTCTATTACATCAATTGATGTGGCCGGATCTACTGTGGGAATAGGAACCTCATTTGTTGATAATGTTTATCAGGTAAATAGTACAGAAGAAGTTGAAAGAGTAATTGGTGGTGGAACTACTACTATTCGACGAGTCTTTGTTAAAGTGGATGGTAATGGTCCACATGGTTTAAGTACAACATCAGGAATCTCCACCTCTGACTATATGGGAACATATAGTTGGGGAAGAATTGATCTTACCGCAAGGGCTGGATTAAATTCTTACACTGCCTATACTCAGAGTGGAATTACTGGAATTACGACTTCATTAATAGTTCAAAGAACTAATCCTTTGAGATATAAGGGATATAAGGAATTATAGGCTCTTTTTTCTTAATAAATAACTAAAAAAATAATGCTATCACAATGGCTGCAATTATAACCGATCAGATTAGAATATTAAATGCGAAGAATTTTGTTGCGGGTGTAACAACCACTGATAATGCATATTATTCTTTTATCGGATTACCTAACCCAACTGATTATGAGGATGATTGGGATAATGATCCTCCTTCTCCTAAAGACAATTTTTGGGAGGAAGATAGTTATTGGGATAATATGATTGCAATGAAGAAAATTACTTCTTCAGATGTGAGGCAAGTGGTTCCAAGAAGAGTATGGACTTCAGGGACTACTTATGATATGTATCGCAGTGATTATAGTAGAACTAATACTGCTAAAGTATCGGGAGCGACTAATTTATATTCTGCCAACTATTTTGTTATAAACAGTGATTATAGGGTATATGAATGCCTTCAGAATGGAATAGATCCAGATAATCCTAATGGAAGACCATCATTAGATGAACCAACATTTACTGATCTTGAACCGAGATCAGCAGGAACTAGTGGAGATGGATATATTTGGAAATATCTTTATACTATTAAACCAAGTGATATTGTAAAATTTGAATCTACTGATTATATTCCTGTCCCTGCTGATTGGGAAACCAGTGCAAATAATGCTCCTGTAAGAGATAATGCAGTAGATGGTTCCATTAAAATAGTAACTGTTACAGATCGTGGTGTGGGTTTGGGTACTGCAAATGCTACTTATACTAAAGTTCCTATCAAAGGAAATGGTTCTGGAGCAGAATGTACAGTTGTTATGGATGCTTCATCTCAAGTAAAGAATGTTACCGTTTCTACACAAGGATCGGGATATACTTATGGTAGTTTAGATCTTTTATCTGGTGGAGTACCAACGGGTACTACTCGTCCCGAATTTGATGTTATTATTTCTCCTCCAGGTGGTCATGGTTCAAATATCTATCGTGAATTAGGTGCATATAATGTACTGCTTTATTCGAGAATTGAAAATGATAGTGAAAACCCGGATTTTATTACTGATAACGAAATTGCACGAGTTGGTGTAGTATGCAATCCTCAAGCATTTGATAGTACATCTTTACTAACTCTGGATAAAGCGGCGGCATGTGGTGCATTAAGATTAGCAGGTGCTGGTTATAGTAGTGCTACATTTGTTGCTGATTCTAAGTTTATTCAAACAGTTGCTACTGGTAGTACGGCAATTGGAAGAGTTGTTAATTACAATCAAACTACTGGTGTTTTAAAATACTGGCAAGATAGTGCTCTTGCTGGATTTAATACTGCTGGTGTAGGTATTACCGAACCTCAGTATGGATTCAAATTAAACGCATTTACTGCTGATCCTGCTACGGGTGGAAGTTTAACTATTACTCCTTCAACCGGCTCGGATCTAGGTATTGATACTGCATTTAGTGGTGTCTCTACCGTAATAAATAATAAAACATACTACTTGGGTCAAGAATTTACTGATGGTATTGGAAATCCTGAAGTTAAAAAATATTCAGGGAATATAATTTATGTTGATAATAGACCATCTATTACCCGTTCATCAACCCAAAAAGAAGATATCAAAGTTATCTTGCAATTCTAAAAAATTATGTCGCAGCTAACAAATCTAAACGTATCGCCATATTTTGACGACTTTGATGCAGATAACGATTACTATCGGGTATTATTTAAACCTGGATATCCAGTACAAGCAAGAGAATTAACTGGTTTGCAGTCTATGCTGCAAAACCAGATTGAAAAATTTGGGCAGCATTTTTTTAAGGAAGGAAGTAAGGTAATACCTGGAAATACATCATATAATCAAAACTATAAGTGTATTCAATTACAAAATAATTTTCAAGGAGTTCCTGTATCCGCTTATGCGGATCAATTAGTTGGTGCTATTATTACGGGACAAACCTCCGGAGTTACTGCGACTGTTAATAAGGTTTTACTTCCCGAAGATTCTGAGAATGGAAATCTTACTCTTTATATCAATTATTTGGGATCGAGTACTGCAAATAATTCTACTGAAACATTTTCTGATGCCGAATCTCTAACTGCAGATATTACTATTACATCAGGACTTTTAGGTAATACTTCAATCTCGATTGGTAGTCCATTTGCTGCTACTTTATCACAAAATGCTGCTGCGATAGGATCCGCATTTCATATAGAAAATGGAGTATATTTTGTACGTGGTAATTTTTGTCAAGTTGATGCTGAAACACTTATTTTAGATCAATACAGTAATACATCTTCTTATAGAGTTGGTTTTAATATCTTAGAAGAAATAATTACCCCAGATTTAGATGAGACTTTAAACGATAATTCTCAAGGATTTAATAACTATGCTGCACCAGGTGCTAATAGATTAAAAATTACTCTTTCTTTATTTAAGAAAGAATTAGATGATTTTAATGATGAAAGTTTTGTTGAATTAGCAACTGTTAATGATGGTACTTTAACTAGTAAAAAAGAAACGACAGAGTATAATAGATTAGCAGATGAATTAGCTCGTCGTACTTATGAAGAATCTGGTGATTATTATGTCAAACCTTTTGATGTTAGATTTGTTGATTCTCTTAATAATAATATTGGAAATCAAGGAGTCTTTCAAGACGGGCAATTTACTTATGGGGGACAAACTCCTTCGGATGGATTAGGTCTTTATCAAGTCTCTCCTGGTAAAGCGTTTGTTAAGGGGTATGAGATCGAAACTATTGCTCCTACCTATCTGGATGCAGATAAACCTAGAACTACAAAAACTTTAGAGGATCAGGGGTTACAGTATAACACTGGTCCTACTTTAAGATTAAATTCTGTTTATGGACATCCTACTGTAGGAATTGGAAATACTTATGTTTTAAGTCTAAGAGATCAAAGAGTTGGAGTTACTACAACTACTGTAGCTGGAAAAGAAATTGGTCAAGCAAGAGTATATGATATTGCTTTGGAATCGGGTAGTTATGCAATAAGTCGAGATACAGGCACTGTAAATAATGAGAGTCAAACCAATCAATGGGATGTATCTCTTTTTGATGTTCAAACAGTAACTGATATTGCTATTAATCAGGCTCCTACGGCAGTAGATGGAAGTGACGGAACTTGGAGTGCTGGTACTTTTGTTAAAGGAAAGAATAGTGGTGCAACTGGATTCTTAAGATATGATGTTTCTGCTGGAACTGCTTTAACAGTTACTCAAACCACAGGTGAGTTTATTAAAAATGAATCTTTAAGTTTTAATGGAATTCAGAATGGAAGAGTTGCCATAGCAGTTACTGAATATGGTATCTCTAACGTTAAATCGGTATATGGAACTAATAATGGTGTTATTGGAATTAATACTTTTACTGCCAATACGCTTCAAGATACTAGTTTTAGTGTTGGAATTGTTACTTTAAGTCCAGCACGTAGTAGCAACATTAGTACAGTCAGAAGTCCTAATACCTTATTCCCAGGTACTGGGGATGTCATTAGAATAAATGATTTGGTTGAATACGGAGATACGGGTGTATCTAAGACAGGTGACCCTGTGATGGCACGGGTTGTTAGTGTAGGTACTAGTGAAATTACAATATCGGGTGTGACGACTGTTACTAATGTTGTCCAAGGTAGATTGCCCATTGCTTCAACAATAACTGCAACTGATTTTAGAGTTGTAAGAACAAATCTTGCAGATTCTTCTGATAATACTCTGTATACTGAACTTCCTAAGGAGAATATCGCTTCTGTGGATCTTACGGATGCTTCTCTTTCTATAAGAAAAGTATATTCTGGGGAAACAATTGCTGCTCATAGAGTAGCGAATCAACTTGCATCTGGTGAAGATCAGACTTTCTTGCCTTTTGATGAAGAAAGATATGCAGTGATTGCATCAGATGGAATCACTGAAGAAATAAATTCTAGTAATTTCGTATTTGGTAATGGAATGACCACTTTAGATATTGTGGGTCTTCGTCTGGAAACGGATGCTGGTAATGTTGAAGTGGTTACTACTTTGAAGAAATTAAAACCAACTTCAAAGACTAAGATTTTGAATCGTGTTAATTCTATTGTTGTTGATAAGTCTAATATAGTAGGATCGGGTATTGGAACCACTACTACTCAAAATGGATTAGAGTATGGTAATTTCCCCTATGGAACTAGAGTTGAAGATGAGACGATTTCCCTGCGTACTCCTGATATCATTAGAGTTCATGGAATTTTTGAAACTACAACAACTCAAGGAACACCGTCTGCACCAACAATGGATTTATCTTCCATTAATAGTGCGACAACAACTACTAGTGAATATATTGTAGGAGAGCAAATCATAGGTCAAACGAGTAATGGTATTGCAATCGTTGCAGAAAAATCAGATGCTGATACTTTGACATTCATTTATCAGAATGAAAATGAATTTAAAGAAGGAGAAACTATTATTTCTCAAGAATCTAGTATTCAAGCAGTAATTACTACATTGAATAATAGTAGTTTTGATATTACTAAAAATTATGTTCTTGATAATGGACAAGAAGAAACAATTTATAATTATGGATCTATAGAAAGACTACAAGATGCTGATCCTCCATCTAAAAAAATAAAAGTTTATTTTGAAAGTGCTTATTACGATTCTACTGATACTGGAGATATCACTACGGTAGATTCTTACAATACCTTTAATTATGGAGAAGATATTCAGTCGATTAATGGTATCAGGAATAGTGATATTATTGATATTAGACCGAGAGTGTCTGATTATACAGTAACTGCAGGTGGAAATTCACCGCTTACTTTTGGTGGTAGATCTTTCGATGGAACAGGTAATTCTGCTGCCAATATGCTTGCTTCTGATGAATCTATTGTTCTTGACTTTACTTTCTATTTGGGAAGAATTGATAGACTTTATCTAACTAAAGATGGTAATTTCCAAGTAATTTATGGAACTCCTGCGGAAAGTCCTGAAAGACCTCTTCCTGTTGATGATGCCATAGAAGTTGCTTCTGCACTTCTTCCACCATACTTATATGATGTCTCTGAGGCTGAGATTAATTTCTTTGAATATAAGAGATATCAAATGAAGGATATCCAAAGATTAGAGACGCGCATTCAAAACTTAGAATATTATACTGCTCTATCTTTACTTGAAGTTAATACTTCTAGTTTCTTTGTTCCCGATTCTGATGGATTAGATAGATTTAAATCTGGATTCTTTGTAGATAATTTTGAATCTTTCCAAGCACAAGATGATACTCTTACAGTAAAGAATAGTATTGATAGAGGAAATAAGGAACTTAGACCAAAACATTATACAGATTCAGTTGATTTGCAGTTAGGTCCTGTAGTTAATGTAGATCCTACTGAAGATCTTAAATTTAGTACTATTGAAGGTCTTAATGTTCGTAAGCATCCTTCACAGATGATTACATTAGATTATTCTGAAACCGAATATTTAAAACAGGTATTTGGATCCAGAACAGAATCTATTACACCATTTATTGTTGCTTATTGGAATGGTATTTTAGATCTTACTCCTGAATCAGATACGTGGGTTAATACTAGAAGATTAGAAACTCGTCTTCTTATTCAAGAAGGAAACTTTGCATCCACATTGCGTAATCTTCAACAGAATGAAGGATTCGATCAAAATGGATTCGGTCCTAATGTATGGGGATCATGGAATACTTGGTGGAGTGGTCAGCAAACCAGATGGGTTGGTGGAACTAGAACCCGTACCGAAAGTCGTAGATGGGGAGGAAGAGGATGGGAAAGTACTCGGACTACTTGGATTAGTAATAGACAGAGAGAAACCTTCCGCACTGGTACTTCCACCAGAAGTGGTACTAGAAGGAGAGTAGTAGAAGATCTTTCTCAAAGAGAATCGCAAGGAGATAGGTTGGTCAGTAGGGAAGTAATTCCCTTTATGAGAACTCGTAATGTCGAGTTTGTGGGTAGACAGAATAAACCCATCACTCAATTATATGGATTTTTTGATGGGATAGATGTTACTAAGTATTGTATACCTAAACTTTTAGAAATTGAAATGTCATCGGGTACTTTCCAAGTTGGAGAGACTGTTGAAGGTGTGATGCAAGGAACCGGGTTAGGTCCTAATAATACTACTACTCCCAATATAACTTTCCGAGTTGCACAATCTAATCATAAAGAAGGTGCTTATAATATTCCCACTAAGACATATGGTGCTAATCCTTATACCACAGGTCAATTAGTTCAATCAGAGTATTCCTCTACTTCTACTTTATTAAATGTAGATACATTCTCACTTGCAGCTCAAGCACAAGGACAATACCATGGATGGGTTGCCAATGAGATGGTATTAACTGGTAGATCGAGTGGTGCTCAAGCTAAGATAGTCAATTTAAGACTAGTTGCTGATTTAGCGGGTTATTTGGGAGGTTCTTTCTTTATTCCTGATCCTCTGAATCCTAATCATCCATCATTTACTGCTGGTAAGAAAATTCTAAAATTTACTAGCGATGCTCAAAATGATGACTTTGCAACTTCTAGTGCTGAGGATGATTTTTCATCGCAGGGATTCTTAGAAACCATTCAAGAAACCATAGTTGCTACTAGAAATGCTAGAATCCTTACTGATAATATTAACCAGAGTCGAAATGTACGCCGAAGTGAGGGTACGCAATGGGTAGAGACCGGAAGACGAAGTGAAACTAGGACACGAAGATGGAATGTAGGGGATCCTCTTGCTCAATCATTTAGGGTTACGGAACAAACTGGTGTGTTCGTTACTAAATGTGATATTTTCTTCTCATCCAAATCTGTGGAGAACCTTCCAGTTGTTCTCTCCTTGAGAACCATGTCTAATGGGGTTCCTACGCTGAATATCATTCCTCTTACCGAAGTTACATTAGATCCAGCAGAAATTAATGTTTCAACTGATGGCTCAGTTGCCACTACATTTGAGTTTGAAGCACCTGTTTATTTGGAAGGAGATCAGGAATATGCCATTGTGATGTTATCCAACTCTGCTCAATATGCTTGCTTTATTTCAAGAGTAGGTGAAAGTGATTTATTAAGTGGTAATTATATTGCCAATCAGCCTACTTTGGGATCCATGTTTAAATCTCAAAATGCTTCTACATGGGAACCAAGTCAGTGGGAAGATCTCAAATATACTCTTTACAGAGCAGATTTTGTTGAGTCTGGAACTGTTGAAACTTATAGTCCCGAACTAACACAAGGAAATGAGCAGATTCCTCAATTATCTCCTAACCCATTAGAGATATCATCTAGAAAAATAAGAGTAGGTCTGGGAACTACTGTTTCGGATAATGGGTATGTTATGGGCAATACCTTCTATCAAGATGGAACTAATGCAATAGCAAATCTTGCAGGTGTAGCGGGTGCTGCATACACAAGTTTGAATATTATTAATGCAGGTATTGGATATACTCCACGCGATGGAATATTCCAGTTTAATGGGGTAGTACTTGAGAGTGTGACTGGTAATGGTAGAGGAGCAACTGCCGATGTTTATATTAGGAATGGTGTGGCAATTGCTGCAACAGTATCTATTGGAGGAACAGGATATCAAGTAGGGGATGTTCTTGGTATTACCACAGTGGGACTTGCTTCTATTGGACAAAATGCTCGCTTCTCTCTCACCTCTATTGGTAGTACAAATGAACTTCTTTTAGAGAATGTTCAAGGTAATTTTGTAGTTGGCACGGCTAACACATTATTCTACTATAAGAATAGTGCTGCAGTCGGTGTGGCAACTGAATTAAATTATTCTGCTGGTGGAGATGTTCAAATTGTACAAACAAGTACAGTTCAGGATGGATTGCATATTAAGGTTAATCATAAAAACCATGGAATGTACTTCACTAAGAATAATGTTGAGATTTCAGGTGTAGAATCTGATATACTTCCTACCAAATTATCCACTGCATATAATGTTGGGGATACTGGAAATATATCTGTGGCAGATGCCTCTAATTTCTCCACCTTTGAAAATGTAAGTGTTGGTACTACCAATTACGGATATATGAGGATTGGTAATGAGATTATATCTTATAGTTCAGTTAATGGTAATACTATTGGGGTAAGCACTAGAGGAATTTCAAATTCAATTAAGAAGACGTATCCAGTTGGAACTCCTGTTTATAAGTATGAATTAGGTGGAGTTAACCTTCTAAGAGTTAATACAACTCATGGATTATCTACTACTACTGCTGCTTATCCAAATGCCACCACTATAAACACCTCAGGTGCAATTACCTTTGATTCTTATAATATCAAGTTGGATATGTCTAAGAATGGTACTTCTAGAAATACTGATGTAGGTTGGCCTGCTCTTTATCTGAATCAATCTAAGTCTGTTGGTGGATATAAGGTAAGAGCCACTCAAAATATGCCATTTGAGGTTATTACTCCAATGGTTCAGAATATCACAGTTCCTGCTACAACATTAAGTGCTACTGCTAGGACTATTGATGCAAAGAGTATTAGTGGAAATGAAATTCCATATATTCAAACTGATTCAGAACCTTTAATATTGAATCAAACCAATTATTTGGATAGTCCCAGAATAATTGCTTCTAAACTTAATGAAGACACATTTTTGTCGGACATAAAGGGAAGCAAATCATTGCAGATGACTCTTTCACTTGAAACTTTGGATAGTCATGTATCTCCTGTGGTAGATGGAGAGAGAATGAATGTTATTCTCACATCTAATAGAGTTAATAGTATTATTGAGAATTATGCTACTGATGATAGAGTAAGTAGAGTTCAGACTGATCCTACATCTTGTCAGTATATTTCTAAGGAAATGGTATTGGAAAATCATGCAACTTCTATTAAAGTAATTTTAGCTGCTCATATTCATGAGGATGCTGATATTAGAGCATTCTATGCAGTTAATAATAAGGAAGCTATGGATCCTATTTTTGTTCCATTCCCTGGATATTTGAATCTTAATAATAGAGGACAAGTTATCGCTGCACAAGATAGTAATGGACAATCTGATAAATTGGTTGACAAATCCAATTCTTCAGGATTTGATGGTAATTCTCTAGAATTCAGAGATTATACATTTAGTATTGATCAATTACCTTCATTTAGAACTTACAGGATTAAACTCTTGTTAACTTCTAAGAGTCAAGTTTATGTACCAAGAGTGAAGGATCTCCGCGTAATTGCGTTAGCATAATATGGAATACTACGGAGTAAAAGGTCATGTAGATTTACTCAGAAATTCTGAGACTGGTGCAATCGTGAATTCAAATAATTTGGATTATGAAAAGTATATTACACGACGTGATGCTAAAAAAGCACAAGTTCAGCAGTCGGAGAATATTGAGCAGGATCTTGCTAACTTAAAAAATGAAATGAATGAAATCAAATCTTTACTTAAGGAGTTAGTTTCAAATGTCCACTAAAACCTTTACTTTTGATCCTGACTCTGGAGTTGCATATGGTGCTAATTTAGCCATTTATGGTAATGCTACTTGGGCAACTCATTTAGAGGTAAAGGATACTTCCAATTCTAATTTTGATTTTACTGGGTGGAGTGGAAAAGCTGCTATGAAAAAAAGTGCAGGAATTGGTGCAACTACTGCTAAAACTGATTTGACTATTGGATTTACCAGTGCATATGATGGAAAAATTAAAATATCTTTAACTAGTACTCAAACTGGATTAGTAACTGAAGGAAGATATGTTTATAATGTTTTAGTAAGTTCGGGGGTAGGGACAGTATATCCTTTAGTTGATGGAAACATCATCGTGCATCCAACGATTGCACCTTCACCCTAAATATATTAGGAGGATACTTCCATAAATGTCTAAACCAGCAAGCAGAGCAGGATTTATTGAATACTGTAAGAGACAGTTAGGTGCTCCAGTATTAGAAATTAATGTGGCCGATGAGCAAATAGAAGATATCGTAGATGACGCTATTCAGTTCTTTCAAGAAAGACATTTTGATGGTGTAGCCCAGACTTATTTAAAATATCAAGTAACAGATGATGATATTGATAGAGGAAAAGGACCAGGTTCAACGGGAGTATCAGGAATAACCACAACCAGTGCTACTGCTACGATTAATGGAGCTTCTATACAATTTGATTATGAAGAAAATAGCAATTATTTGGAAGTTCCCCCTGCCATTATTGGAATAACTAAGATATTCCATTTTGATGGAGCAAATACTATTACTAATAATATGTTTAGTGTTAAATATCAATTATTCCTAAATGATATTTACTTCTTTGGTGCTATGGAGATGTTGACTTATGCAATGACCAAGACGTATTTGGAAGATATTCAATTTTTATTAACAACTCAGAAACAAATAAGATTTAATCAAAGACAAGATCGTTTATATCTTGATATTGATTGGAGTAGTCTGCGAGCAGGGGATTATCTAGTTATTGATTGTTGGAGAGCAATGGACCCCTCAGATTATACTAGAGTATGGAATGATTCTTTTTTGAAACCATATACTACTGCGTTAATAAAACGGCAATGGGGAATGAATTTATTAAAATTCAATGGAGTTAAATTACCAGGTGGAATAGAGATGAATGGAAGGCAAATATATGATGATGCTGAAAAAGAATTGGAAAGAATTAGAGAGATTATGTCTAATACTTATGAATTGCCACCATTAGATATGATAGGATGATATGGCACTTAACCCCTTCTTTCAACAAGGTTCTACATCTGAACAGAATTTAGTACAAGATCTAATCAACGAACAGTTGAGGATGTATGGTGTCGAAGTGCATTATATGCCACGTAAGTATGTGGAGACAGCAACTGTAATAAAAGAGGTATTGAGATCCAAATTTGATGATGCCTATCCATTAGAGGCTTATTTGGATACTTTTGATGGGTATGGGGAGAATCCTGTAATCTTATCTAAATTTGGTATTGAGCAAAAGAATGAAATAACTTTAACTATTTCCAGAGAAAGGTGGGAGACTTATATTGAACCTTTAATGGAAAATGAGTCTGATGTTGAATTAACTACTCGTCCTAAAGAAGGGGATTTAATCTATTTCCCATTAGGAGATCGTTTATTTGAAATTAAGTATGTAGAGCATGAAAAGCCTTTCTATCAACTTAAGAAGACTTATGTTTATACATTAAAATGTGAGCTCTTCGTTTACGAGGATGAAATTATTGATACTGGAGTTTCTGAAATTGATAATGAATTGATCGGAGATGATTATGATGGTACAACAGGAGATGGTCTTTCAACGATTATTGGACCCACTCAAACTCTTACCTTAGTGGGTGTAGGGGTAACAGCGACTGCTGTAACTGGTATTGTTACTGGTGGTATTAGATATATTGAACTTTCTAATCGTGGTGGAGGATATTTGGGTGGTCCTACCGTTGCGATATCTTCTGCACCATCAGGTGGAACAACAGGTATAGCAACAGTAAGATTTATCGCAGGAATGGTTGTATGTAATAAAGGAGTTAATCCAGCAACCCGATCCATTCAGAACGTAGATTTGCAAAATGCGGGTGTTGGTTATGCTATAACTAATCCTCCTACAATTAGTATTTTTGGTAATGGAGGTTCAGGTGCAGCAGCAACTTCTGTTGTTAGTAATGATGGTATAGGAATTGTAACTGTTACATCTGGTGGTAGTGGATATACTACTAGCCCAACTATTACCTTTACCAGTGAAATATTTAAGACAGGTGTTAGCACTGCTGGTGCTGCTGCTACCGCTGTCTTAGATACCAGTGGAAGTATTACTGCTATTAATATAACCAATGCTGGTATGGGATATAGTAGCGCACCAACTGTGACGATTACAGGTGCCGGTGTAACATATGGTGGTAACTTCAAGTTTAATGAAGAAGTTGTGGGTCAAATTAGCGGTACTACTGCTAGGGTAAGAACTTGGAATACTGAGACAAGTGTGATAGAATTGGCTTCAGTTAGTGGAACATGGACATTAGGGGAGAAATTGGTAGGACAAACATCAGGTGCTGTAAATGCTATAAGGCAGATTGATCTAGATCCATTAGAAGATGGATTTGCAGATAATCTCAATATAGAAACAGCAGCAGATTCTATTTTAGATTTTACCGAACAGAACCCTTTTGGTACTCCCTAAATACTTGAACCTTATCATGTAACAAATGGCACAGCAATCTATCAAATTTACAATTAGACAAGATGGCACTGTTACTGAAGAGGTAATAGGTGTCGTTGGACCAAACTGTGAAAACCTCACAAAACGAATTGAAGATAAGTTAGGAAATGTTCTCCAACGAGAACAGAAACCTTCATACTATCAACAAACAGTAGTTGCAGAGGACTTTGTTGAAGAATTTACTCACGATTCGGAGGGATGTTAATGTCTCATTTTACTTGCATCAAAACTCAAATTAAAGATCGTCCCAATTTAATTGAGGCACTTCAACTTCTGGGTCATGATATTGAGGAAAATAAAGTATTGGTTGTTAATAATTCAGCACATGCCGATGAACATCCTGAATTTTTTGCGGAGGTGGCTATTAGAAATGATATTGGATTTAGGTGGAATAAGAATACGGAGAATTATGAATTAGTTGCTGAATTAGATACTTGGGATTTAGATGTTCCAGTAAGTAGATTTATTGATAAAGTAACCCAACAATATGCCAGAGCGACGCTTTACAATGTCGTAAAGGAGGAAGGGTTCCAAGTTGAAGAAGAATGGGAAATGGATGATAATTCTATTGAATTGACTGTTTCTCGGTGGGTATAAATATAATATACCAGGACTATAACAATGTTTGAATATTTTTATAACGAAATTTTGAGGAGGACCATCATTGCGTTTGGTACTCTTTTTAATGGAATTACTATTAAACAAGAAGGATCCGAGGTAAGAGTTCCTTTGGCATATGGTCCTACCCAGAAGTTTTTAGCACGTTTAACACAGACTCCCGATTTAAATAAAGCAACGGCAATTACATTACCACGTATGTCCTTTGAATTTACGGGACTTACTTATGATCCATCTAGAAAGGTTACTACTACACAGCAGTTTACTGTAAAAGATCCTACTGATGGAACAGAATCTAAAAAAGCTTATATGCCGGTTCCTTATAATATGCAGTTTGAACTTGCATTGATGTGTAAATTAAATGATGATGCATTACAGATTACCGAACAGATATTACCTTATTTCCAACCTTCGTATAATGTATCGGTAAATTTGGTGGGAAGTATTAATGAGAAAAGAGATATTCCTATTATATTAGAAAATATTACAATGCAGGATGATTATGAAGGAGATTTTGAAACTAGAAGAGTTCTTCTTTATACTTTAAGATTTACTGCAAAGACCTATATGTTTGGTCCTGTTACTTCTGCTACCGACGATATTGTTAAGAAGGTTCGGGTCAGCTACCTTTCAGGAACAGATACTACCAATACTACACGAGATCTTACTTATACTGTTACGCCAAGAGCAGTTAAGAGTTATGATGGTCCTGTTGTAACTACACTGAATGAGGATGTTAATCTTACTGAAGTAGAAATTGCTCTAACGGATGCAACTAATATTGCAGTAGATCAATATATTTACATTGATAGTGAAGAAATGCTGGTTACAACTGTAAATAATAATTCAATAGTTGTGGAGAGAGCACAAGACAATACCGTTGCTGCTTCTCATGTTAAAGGAACTTCTGTTAGGGTTGTCAATCCTACTGTGGCAAGTAATGCTGTGGCTCAGGATGACAATGCTTTGATTGAGGAAGGTGATAACTTTGGATTTGATGGTACCATTTCATGAGTAATCAATTAGACAAAGCTTTTAATATAACTCCGGAAGTAATAGAGGAAGAAAAATCTGCTGTTGGAATACAAAAACCGGATAGACTTAGTAAAGATGATATAACTAAAGATTATGAATATACAAGGGGTAATCTTTATTCTATAATAGAGAAAGGACAAGAAGCCATAAATGGTATTCTTGAAATTGCTCAAGAAAGTGAAATGCCCAGAGCATATGAAGTAGCAGGACAACTTATTAAGAGTGTGTCCGATGCAACAGATAAATTATTAGACCTTCAGAAAAAAATTAAAGAAGTTAATGAGGAAGAGAAGAAAGGTCCTACCAGTGTAACTAACAATGCTCTCTTTGTGGGATCTACTGCTGATCTGGCAAAATTGATTAAAGGAGAAACCTCCAAAAAGCAGTGAAATAAATATAATTGTAGATGGAGTAATTTTAGGTGCCACTCAAGAAACCTTCAGAATTTTACGTTAAGAATCCTAATACTTCATTAGATGATATTAGGGAAAATGCTACACCTGAAAAGGTAGAGACAATTTCTGAAGCCTTTAATTCTTTTAAAACAAATTTTGATCACATTCAAGCACTGAATGATTTTACTAATACTTTTGATACCTTTAAGTCGAATGTTGAAAAGGTAGATACCTTATCTGAAAGTGTAGGAGAGATCAAAGAAAGCATTCAGTATCTGATCAAGAAAGAAGATCTTGATGATGCAATGACTGCTCAACTTCTTTTTGTAGAGGAGTCTATAAGAAGTGTTCAAGATAAAGTAAAGACTTTAAATTCTAAGAGTGTTGTAAATATAAAAAATGAATTTGATGGATTAACTGAAACAGTACAAGACTTTATTGGAGAAGAAGTACCTGCATATAAAAAGTTAATTGTAGATTCTGAAACAAGGGTTGATAATCGGTTTTTAAACTTTAAAGAAGATTTAACTTCTAAAGTTGATGGGATGCATGAAGACATTTATGCTAATCTTAATTCGATTACGGAGAATATTGAATCTATTAATGAAAAAAGTCTTTCTTCGGTTCAGACAGAAGTTAAGGGAATTAAAGGACAAGTTGAATCTCTTTTAGAAAAGGTATTACCAAAATACAAGAAGTTCTTTGCGGAGACTGAAGTAAGAACTGAAGAAAAGATTTCGGCAAATGAAAAATTAGTTAAAGAGACTGCCAAAGATATAGAAGAAAAATATGAATCTCAAATTAAAGGAATTACCGAAGATTTTGATGACTTTATTAATCAGGAAATTCCAAAATATAAGAAGCTTTTAGTAGATTCTAAGTTAAAGACAGAAGAAGAAGTTAAAGAGATATCTAAAAATTTAGATGAGCAAGTTTCTACAATTAATAAAAATGTTGTTAATTTACAGAAAAGAGTTAATAATAAAGACATTGAAATTGATGAGGTTCTTTTAGAGAAAACTAATACTATTGAAAAGTTAATTAGTAAGTCAAAAGATTTGTCAAGGATATATGATGATCTGTCTAGGGATTTTAAAGCAAAGGAAGTTCAATATGAAAGTTCTCTAGCCAATTTTGAAACTAAGATTAATACGATGGAAGAAAGTCTCACGGATAATATCTGTGAGTTGCAAGAGAATTTAGATACGAGTACTTCTAAGTATTATAATGAAATGAAAGATTCGGTAGTACCTGCCGTTATTAATTTTGAAAAGAATCTATCATCTCAACTTAAAGAGATGAAAATAGATTTTACAGTAAACGAAAAACATATAGATTCTTTAAAAGAGGATTTTAAAAATCTTTTAAATCAATTAAAAGTAGATACTTTAGTAAAAGAAGTTACGGATACAAATACCACTAACTTGTTGGAGGTAAAGGAGGAATTACTCGGTAAAGTTAATCGTTTAGAATTATTAATAGAAAGATATGAAGAAAAAGTTTCTCCCACTGTAAAGGTTGGAGAGACTGTTATTAATGAAGGTCTTTTAAATATTCCTCCAGATGTAAAGAATTCTGATCCTCTTACTCCTTTAGATCAGAAATATGCTACATTAGAGGATTTAGCATCTCATTATCGTTTATTCGTTAATAGAGTTCAACAGCAATTATCTGTTTTAGGTGGCGGTGGTGCTGTTTGGTTGGATGATCTTACTGATGTTGGAATAAAAACTCAATATAATGCGGGTGAATTAGATGATGGAATGGTGCTCAAATATGATGGCACTAAGAAGATCTGGTATGGTGGAGAAGGGGGTGGAGTCGGTGCTGCTGGTACATGGGCAGTTGATGCTGTTGGTGTTAGTACTAGTAAAGTAGTTGGTATTGCTACTACTGCAAGGGCCGAATACTCCTTATATGTGGGTAAAGGACCAACTGCTGGTTCAGGTACAACAACCGTTGTTGCTTACTTTGATGGGGATATATCTGTTGCAGGAACCATTTTCAAAGAAAATGTTGTTAATTTAGACTCTATTGGTTTTGTTACTGCTCGAAGTGGAATTAATGTTGGATATGATTATGATGATGGAACGGGTGTAGGTGCTACTATATTACCGAGTGGTAATGCAGTCTTTGCTGGTGTAGTTACTGCATCTACAATGTTCTATCCTCCAGTTATTACCACTACTGTAAGAGATGCCACTAGCGTTAATACAGGTGCTCTTATCTTTAATACTACTACAGGTCAGTTAGAAATTTATAATGGAAGTTCATGGGTAGGTGTTGGTGCTCTTAATAACCTCACTATTACTAACTTGTAAGGGGATTCCTAAATAGAAAATAGGGTATAGGATTTTCCATGAAGGAATGTAAAAAAGGTTATTATTACTGCACGAAGGAAAAAAAGTGTATGCCAATTCCTAGTGGAATGAGGGTTGGATATGGTGGATGGTTGATGCCCGATAAGAAAAAAAATGGAAAGAAAAATGGTAATGGCAACGGTAATGGGTCCAATAACGGTAATGGAAATGGCAATGGCCATTCTGGCAATGGTAATGGTGGGAACGGCAACGGTGGCGGTGGCAATGGCGGTGGGGGAATGGGAGAATCTGTAAGACTTCCTCTTAGATTGGAAGTTCCTCAGAATAATACAGAATTTAAGTTAGGTTTGATGTTCAGAGAAAGTCTGGATTATGATAGAGGAATGCTTTTTGTTTTTGAAGAAGTGGGACAGAAATCTTTTCACATGAAGGATACTCGTATTCCACTGGATATTGCTTTTATTAAAGAGGATGGGATTATTGAAAGTATCAAACCCTTAAATCCATTTACTCTTTTACCTGTATCTTCTGATGGGGAAGTTGCATCAGCATTGGAAGTAAATAGAGGTTGGTTTGCAGAGAATAATGTGGAGGAAGGGGATACCCTACAAATAGGGAATGCAACAGGTGGGGTGGCTTTTGAAGTTGTGGATCTTATCAAACCAGAACCTATTGTCGCAACTCAACGTACTGTAGAATGGGAAGATCCTGCCGAATTAACAGAAATAAGAAGACTTCCTAACTATAATAAACCTGGTAATATAGTACAGATTTATTTGGCATGGAGAGGTAAAACAATGAGTATTCAAATGTTCTTCCCCTCTGCTAAGAAACCCTCTCGTAAAGAAGTATTGGATCAATTACAAAAAGTTTATCCTAACGCTAAATTGTGGAGTTATCAGGTAGCGGACTATGATCCTCAAGCTCCTCTTCTTCAAACGGGAGATTAATTCGGAGTTTTATAATGGCATTAGATGAAGTCTATCTAGGTAATCCGCTTTTAAAGAAAGCGAATGTTAAACAAGAATTTACCAAAGATCAAATTCTTGAATTTATGGCATGTAAATCCGATCCTGTTTACTTTGCAAAACAACATGTAAAGATCGTTTCTTTGGATGAAGGTCTTGTATCTTTTCAACCTTATGATTTTCAAGAAGGGTTAATTAGAAAATTTCATGAGAATAGATTTAATATTTGTAAGATGCCCAGACAGACTGGTAAATCTACTACGTCTGTAGCATATCTCTTGCATTATGCGGTTTTTAATGATAATGTTAATATTGGTATTCTAGCGAACAAAGCAGCGACTGCTAGGGACTTGTTAGGAAGATTACAGACGGCATATGAGAATTTACCTAAATGGATGCAACAGGGTATTATATCCTGGAATAAGGGGAGTCTAGAACTTGAAAACGGATCAAAGATACTGGCTGCTTCTACGTCTGCAAGTGCTGTCCGAGGCATGTCGTTTAACATTCTCTTCCTCGACGAATTTGCCTTCGTTCCAAACCATATTGCGGAGTCCTTCTTTGCATCTGTTTATCCTACTATTACTTCTGGTAAATCAACGAAAGTCATAATGGTTTCTACCCCTCACGGGATGAATCATTTTTATAGGTATTGGCATGATGCCGAAAGAGGTAAAAACGAATATGTACCAACCGATGTTCATTGGTCTCAGGTTCCTGGGAGAGATGATGTATGGAAGGAACAAACTATTGCAAACACATCTGAACAACAGTTTAAGATTGAGTTTGAATGCGAATTCTTAGGATCTGTTGATACACTTATTGCTCCTAGTAAATTAAGGAGTATGGTGTATCAAACCCCAGAAACTACAAGTGCTGGTTTGGATGTTTATGTAAGTCCTCAACCAGCTCATGATTATGCAATTGCAGTAGATGTAGCAAGAGGAGTATCCAAAGATTACTCTGCTTTTGTGGTGGTGGATATAACTGAATTCCCTCATTCTGTGGTGGCAAAGTATAGGAATAATGAAATTAAACCCATGCTTTTTCCCAGTATCATTAATGATGTTGGTAGAAAGTATAATAATGCATTTGTATTGTGTGAGGTCAATGATGTAGGAGATCAAGTAGCTTCTATATTGAATTATGATTTAGAATATCCCAATTTGCTCATGTCCTCTATGAGAGGTAGAGCAGGACAAGTTGTTGGGCAAGGATTTTCTGGAAAGAAAACCCAATTAGGTTTGAAGATGTCTAAGACAGTTAAGAAAGTCGGTGCTCTTAATTTGAAAACTTTAATTGAAGAAGATAAATTACTTACTTGTGATTATGATATAATGAGTGAATTAACTACATTCATCCAAAAAAGTAATTCATTTGAGGCAGAAGAGGGGTGTAATGATGACCTGGCAATGTGTTTAGTGATATATGCATGGTTAGTTGCACAGGATTACTTTAAGGAACTTACAGATCAGGATGTAAGAAAAAGATTATATGAGGAACAAAAAAATGCCATTGAACAAGATATGGCACCATTTGGGTTTATGACTGATGGAAACTCGGAAGAAACCTTTGTAGATAAAGATGGGGATTTGTGGCATGTGGATGAATATGGAGATCGTTCATTTATGTGGGAGTACATGTAAACGTCTAAAACAATAAATAATTTCTAGATAACTGAGATTAGGAAAAAAGCATGGCAACTCCACAATTATCTCCTGGAGTACTGATAAGGGAGGTTGACCTAACAGTAGGAAGAGCTGAAAACGTCTTAGATAATATTGGTGCTATTGCAGGACCATTTATTAAAGGACCTGTTGATGAACCAACAGAGATTAATACAGAGCAAGAACTTATAAGTGTTTTTGGTAAGCCCCAGTCACAAGATGCTCAATATGAGTATTGGATGACTGCATCTTCTTTCCTAACATACGGTGGCGTTATTAAAGTAGTTAGAACAGGAGGTCCTTTCCTTTCTAATGCTAACGCTGGTGTTGCTGCTTCTACGGCTACCATGACTGGTACTGGTAGAATTGACAACTATGATGATTATATTATCAATCATGCTGAAGCAACAAACTTTACTTATGCTGCTAAGAACCCTGGTTCTTGGTCAAATGGTTTAAAAGTTGCCTTTATCGATGACTTTGCTGACCAAACACTTGGTATTAACACTACTAACCTAGCAGGTGCTGGTGCTACCATTGGTGTTGCTGTTACTTCTAATATTGCTGGATATACAGTCGCAGGTGTTGGTACTGCAAATTCATTTAATGGTTATCTTAAAGGTATTATTACTGGCGTAAACACAGATACATCTGATGCTGGTCAAAGTACAATTGATGTTAAGATCTTCTGTCGTGTAGAAACATCTGGTGCTGGTTCAACTTCAACTCTGATTGATTATGCCGAAGGTAATGTTGGATCTGCATTTACAACAGGATCTTACTGCTGGTTTACTGATGCTGATGGAGTTACAAGAGCATTAGGAAATGCATCTGGTTCAGTTGATGGATATCAACTTAGCGATTCTGCGATAAGCAGCGGAACCGGTGTTGAAGACTGGTACAATCAACAGACTTTAGGACTTACTAATTCTACAGTTTACTGGAAGTCTATTGCAGACAAACCAGTTACAAGTAAGTGGTGCCGCGATAGAAACAGCGAGCACGATACATTACATGTTGCCGTCGTAGATGATGATGGCAGAGTAAGTGGTATTCAAGGACAGTTATTAGAGAAGTGGACAAATCTTTCTAAGGCAAAAGATGCAGTATCTGCTGTTAATGCTCCACAGAAGATTTGGTACGAACAGTATCTTGCAGATTACTCAGAGTATGTCTATGCAGGAGGTAATCCTGGCGAGAACGCAGATTCTTATTGGGTTACTGCACCACAAGCTACTGGATTTAATACTGCGATCAGTGCTTGGACTCCTGTTACCACAGCAGGTGGTTCATGGGGTATTGAAGCACAAGGGGTTATATACAACGCAATTGGTAATGTAACCTATACATTAAACGGTGGTGATGATTATTCTACTGCTAATATTGGTGGCGGAACAACTTATGGTGGTTATACAGCATCTCTTGGAGATCTGATGACATCATATAATAAGTTCTCCAATAAAGATAAAGAAGCGGTTGATTATCTCATCATGGGTCCTGGTATGTCTACCAAGGCAGAATCTCAGGCAAAAGCAAACAAAGTTATTTCTCTTGCAGAAGCAAGAAAAGATTGTGTGGCATTTATTGGACCACATAGAGCAGATTTAGTTGGTATTACTAATTCCGATACGCAAACTAGCAATCTGCTTGATTTCTTTAGTGCATTAAGTTCTTCTTCTTATGCAGTATTTGATAGTGGTTATAAGTACACTTATGATCGCTTTAATAATAAGTTCCGCTATATTCCAACTAATGGAGACATTGCTGGTCTAACATGCAGAACTGGAATTAATGCTTATCCTTGGTTCTCACCTGCAGGACAACAACGTGGTATTCTTAACAACGCAGTTAAACTTGCATATAACCCAGATAAAGCACAAAGAGATCTTCTCTATCCACAAAGAGTTAACTCAGTTGTTACTCAACCTGGATTAGGAACTCTTCTCTTTGGAGATAAAACTGGACTTGGTTATGCATCTGCATTTGATAGAATCAACGTTCGTCGTTTGTTCTTAACTGTAGAGCAAGCACTTGAGAAAGCAGCAGAAGCACAACTCTTTGAACTCAATGATGAGATTACAAGAGCAAACTTCCGTAACATCGTTGAACCTTACCTTCGGGATATTCAGGCAAAGAGAGGAATTTACGGATTCCTAGTTGTTTGTGATACTACAAATAACACTCCTGACGTTATTGATAATAATGAGTTCCGCGCAGACATCTTCCTGAAGCCTGCGAAGTCTATCAACTACGTCACCTTGACCTTCGTTGCTACACGTACTGGTGTTAGCTTCGAGGAAGTGGCTGGTAGAGTTTAATTTTAATATCTAAATAACTAACAGGAGGATAACAAACAATGGCTAAAGCAGTCGAAAACATTCCAGTAAAGACCATCTCGCAGTTTAAATCACAACTGCTTGGGGGTGGTGCGAGACCTAATTTATTTGAAGTTCAAATTCCTGAATTTCCTGGGGCAGTTAACGCTGGAGTATGGGGTGATCTTGAGCAAAGACATTTAACATATTTGTGTAAAGCATCATCATTACCTGCTCAAAATATTGCTTCCGTTGATATACCATTCAGAGGTCGTATTTTTAAAGTTGCCGGAGACAGAACAATTGATAATTGGTCTGTAACTATTATTAATGATGCTAAGTTCAACTTAAGACATGCATTTGAACAGTGGACCGAAGCAATTGCTAAACTTGATAATAATATGGGTGCAGTCTCTCCTCAAGAATATATGACTGATGCCTATATCTATCAATTAGGCAGAGGTGCAACCAAAGAAGCAGCAACTAATTCTGGCGATAATAGTGCAATTCTTGCTACTTATAAGTTTATTGACATTTGGCCAATAACTGTTGGAGATATTGCTCTTTCTTATGATACTGGAGACACCATCGAAGAATTCGATGTAGAATTTGCAGTTCAATCTATACAGCTAGATCCAGATAACGGACCTGTTGATTCCCCACTTTCTTAATAGTGTGGTATAATTAGACTAACTAAATACTATTAGGTCTAATAAATACTCGGAAATAAATTATGGCAAGGTTATTTGGATTCTCGATAGAGGATACCGATCAACTACCAAAGGACGCTATTTCCCCCGTTCCGCCGACTGATGCGGACGGGGTAGAGCATTATTTGAGTAGTGGTTTTTTTGGTTCTTATGTTGACATCGAAGGTGTTTATAGAACCGAATTTGAACTCATTAAGCGTTATCGTGAAATGGCACTCCATCCAGAGTGTGATAGTGCAATAGAAGATATTGTAAATGAAGCCATTGTGGCAGATAGTCATGATAGTCCTGTAGAAGTAGAACTATCAAACCTCAATGCTAGTGATGGTATTAAGAAAAAGATTAGAGAAGAATTTAAATATATTAAAGAACTCTTAGATTTTGATGCAAAAGCACATGAGATTTATAGGAATTGGTATATTGATGGTAGATTATATTATCATAAAGTAATTGATTTAAAGAATCCTCACTTGGGTATTGAAGAGTTGCGTTATATCGACGCAATGAAAATGCGTTATGTGAGGAAGCAGAGGAAGGATGAAAAAGATAAAATGGGGATGGCACTTGTTCCCCGTAGCGATAATCCAGAAGATTTTGAATTCCCAGAAATGGATGAATTCTTTATCTATAATCCTAAGCAGAATTATCCGGTAGGTAATCCAGCTTCAATGGGTGGAATGGGTGGAGTCAAGATGACAAAAGATTCCATTGCTTATTGTACTTCAGGATTAGTAGATAGAAATAAAGGATCTGTTCTTTCTTATCTTCATAAAGCAATTAAATCTCTTAATCAGTTAAGAATGATTGAGGATTCATTAGTAATATATCGTTTATCTCGTGCTCCTGAACGTAGAATTTTCTATATTGATGTAGGTAATCTTCCCAAAGTAAAAGCAGAACAGTATTTAAGGGATGTTATGATGAGATATCGTAACAAACTTGTTTACGATGCTGCTACCGGGGAGGTTCGGGATGACAAGAAGTACATGGCAATGCTTGAAGATTTCTGGCTCCCTAGAAGGGAAGGAGGTCGTGGTACTGAAATTTCTACTCTTCCAGGAGGTCAAAACCTTGGAGAGATCACGGATATTGAGTACTTCAAAAAGAAATTATATAGGTCGCTCAATGTACCCCCATCAAGAATGGAGGGAGAAGGAGGATTTAACCTTGGAAGATCCTCAGAGATACTAAGAGATGAAGTTAAATTTAGTAAGTTTGTGTCACGTTTGCGGAAGAGATTCGCAGGAATGTTCAATGATTTACTAAGAACTCAACTAGTATTAAAGAACATTGTTACCCCAGAAGACTGGGAAGCCATGCGTGAACACATCCAATATGACTTCTTATATGATAATCATTTCACGGAATTAAAAGAAGCAGAGCTTCAAAATGAGAGATTAGCACTACTTGCTACTACCGAACCTTATATTGGTAAGTATTATTCTCAGGATTGGGTACGTCGTAAAGTATTACGTCAATCAGACGATGAAATTCTAGAACAAGATAAGTTAATTAAGAAAGAAATTAAGGATGGAGTTATTCCTGATCCTGCTGCTATTGAACAAGATATGATGCTGGATCCAGAAGGTAGTGGTGGAATGAGACCAGTGGATCCAACTCAACTTGGTGCTACTGAAGCTGAACCAGATGCTGCATTAAGATCTATGAATGTAGATACTTCTGTTGCCCAATCCGACGCTAATTTGGTTAAACCAAAAGGCGGAGAGATTTAATGGGGGTCGGTGGAAAGAAAGATGACTACGATTTCCGCCGTGATTCTGATGACATGGAGTGGTGGGCTGAACAAAGGTTTAATATAAGAGAAGTACGTATGGTATACAGTTCTCTTGAAAATTATAAAACTATTTGGCAAGGTCCTCCAACAAGACCAAAAGAGGAAATGGAATTCGTCGATTGGTACAAAGGACGTTTATTCGCTATGATTACCGATTACAATTATACTCATCATGAGGTGGATGCATCTGGTAATGACTCCACCCCTAGTGGGAATGATACATAAATATTAACGATTACTCACATTTAACACAATGCCTGATACTGAAACTGAAATGAATGCAGATCAACAAGCTTCTGATGAAGTAGCGAATGATGTGCAACAAGAATTAATGGATATGATTATTGCTGATCAGTCACCTTCTGAGATAAGTGATAAGATTAAAGATATGCTTTATGCAAAATCCGCAGAAAAAGTAGATTCTTTTAAACCGGAAGTAGCACAAAATGCCTTTGGTGATAACCAAGCTCTTACTGCTGCTATTGCCACTGGTGCGGCTGCACTTAGTGGAGAAACTGCTGCTGAGGGAGATCAAGAAGCACAGGCCGAAGAGTAATTATAAATAAATAAGACAATGAATTTGTATCAATAATGGCCGTCATAAATCCGGTTGGTCCCAATCTTAAAATAAATACTGCGAATGCAGTTTCTGTTGCGACCACTCAACAAACACCTTATTTGAGAGTTGTGGCAATAGGAGCAAGTCATGCACATGTCGCTATTGGTTCTGCACCAACAGCAACAGTAAATGATTTTGTAGTAATAGAAGATGTTCCCTCTATAATATCTCTTGGTCAACCAAGATCTCAACCTTTGGTGGGAGTAACTACGGGAACTACAACTAGATTTAGAATCCAAGAAGGAGAAGGATCGCAATTTGTCAAAGGGCAAATGGTGATGCTTACTGATTGTGATGATGATACAGCTGATCCTTATTGGAAGAATCTTTGCGGAATTACCACGGTACAATCCATTGATGATCGTATTAATTTCCCTAACAACCCTTATCCACATAATGTAGAAATTGTTGTTGCTACGGATAGTAGTGCTATTCAAACTAGTATTTCTAGTAATTCAAGGTTAGTTAGTGCATGGCAAGCATCTGCTCTTACAGGTGGTGCTGAAGGTTATGTTCATTGTCAACAAGTTCAAATTACTGGGGGTTAATTTCCAATGAAACTCATTAGAGAAGAAATTGAATCGGTTAAGTTTATTACTGAGAAATTAAAGTCTGGTAGGCAGAACCTTTATATTGAAGGTATTTTCCTTCAAGGAAACATTACGAACAGAAATGGTCGTATGTATCCTATCGATACTCTACGTAAAGAAGTTAATCGTTATAATGAGTCTAATGTTACTTCTGGAAGAGCACTTGGAGAATTGGGACATCCCGATAGTCCAACTGTAAACCTTGATAGGGTTTCTCATAAGATTGTATCTTTAAAAGAATCTGGTTCTAACTTTATTGGTAGAGCTAAAATTCTAGATACACCAATGGGTCAAATTGCATCTTCACTTATTAAAGAAGGTGTAAAACTTGGCGTATCCTCTCGTGGTATTGGTTCATTGAAACCAACCAAGGAAGGATTTAATGTTGTTGGTGATGACTTTATGTTGGCAACCGCTGCTGACATTGTTGCAGATCCATCAGCACCTGATGCTTTCGTTGAAGGTATCATGGAAGGAAAGGAGTGGGTATGGGAAGGAAATACTTTCCGTGAGCAACTTGCTTCTCAAACTAAAAAGAAAATTGACACTCTTGTAGAGCAAAAAGCACTTGAAGAGCATAAATTAAACTTGTTCAATGAGTTTATTAACTCATTGTAAACATCAACATTATAAATAAATATAGATTTTAACTACAGATCGAATTCGGAGTACTCAAAAATGTCTAGTGACACACAATTACAGGAAATGGAAGTAGGCACTGTGCAATCCAAGACTGCTGTTAACGCAAATGCAGCAGCAGGGGATGAAGCCCTTCCAAAAGCAGGAACCAACGCAAGTGGTGTTAAAACCCCTGGCAATCAAGCACAGGTAGAAGACTTGGGTGGACCTACACCTGATAATTACAGTCCTACTAACGATTCCGCTAAGTTGAAACCAGCAGGTGGAACACTTAAGCAAGTTAGAGACATTGTTAATAAGAATGCGGAAGCTGGTGATCCAGAACCCGTGAAGAGTGCAACTCCCGTTAAGATACCTGAGGATGCAGAAGTTACTGATGAAGTAATCGAAGAGGATCAGGTAACTACCGATGAAGTAGTTGAAGAAGTAGCAACTGAAGAAGAAGTAGTTGCTGAAGCACCTGATTTTACAGAGATAAGCATCGATGAAGATGTTAATGCTCTTGTAGAGGGTGAAGAACTTTCCGAAGAGTTCAAAGAAAAAGCAAAAACTATCCTAGAAGCCGCCGTTAAAGGTAAGGTTGTACAAATCAAGGAAGTTCTTAGTGCTGAGTACGATCAAAGACTCGTCGAGGAAGTTGAGGAAATCAAGGTTGCTCTAAATGAGCGTGTTGATTCCTATCTTGAATATGTTTCTGACGAATGGTTCACTGAGAACCAACTCGCAGTAGAGCGTGGTCTGAAGGAAGAACTAACAGAATCCTTTATGACTGGCTTAAAAGGTCTTTTTGAAGAACATTATGTATCAATCCCTGAAGAAAAATATGATGTACTTGAGAGTATGGTAGAAAAACTAGATGATATGGAAACCAAGCTCAATGAGCAAATTGAGAAGAATGTTTCCCTCAACAAGCGACTCGGTGAGTCACAAGCTGGAGGAATTTTCGATCAAGTTTCTGAAGGTCTCGCAGACACTCAGAAAGAAAAGCTCGCCTCACTTTCCGAAAGTGTGGAGTTTGAAAGTGAATCAGAATATCGTGAGAAGTTGGAGACACTAAAGGAATCTTATTTCCCTAATAAAAAGTCTGCTCCGACGACTGCTAAAACAGAGACACTCTCAGAGGGAATGGAAGCCGCACCTGCCGACATGACAGGTTCAATGGCTCAATACCTAAAAACAATGTCTATGGTTAGCAAGTAATTTGAATTTTTAATTAATCAAACTTAAACTTTAAAAGGTAAATCGCAAATGTTCCATTCAGAACACTTGCAGGAAAAGTGGGCTCCTCTCCTCGATCATGAGGGGACTGAAAAAATCGAAGATTCTCATAAGAGAGCCGTTACCGCTGTCCTGCTAGAAAACCAAGAAAAATTCCTCAGAGAGCAACAGTCCTTTGAATCAGGGACTTCAATGCTTACTGAGCAGCCAACCAACAACACTAATTCAACAGTAGCATCTGCTGGATATAGTTCTGGTGCCGCCGCTGGTGGTCCTGTTGCTGGTTTCGACCCAGTATTGATCAGCCTCATTCGTCGCGCAATGCCTAACTTGGTGGCATATGACGTTGCTGGCGTTCAACCAATGTCCGGTCCTACTGGACTTATTTTCGCAATGCGTTCACGCTACTCCAGTCAGTCTGGAACAGAGACCTTCTACAACGAAGTAGATTCTGCATTCTCTGGTCAGAACTCTGGATTGGGTGCAACAGACTTTGTTAGTGGATCCACTGGTTTGGGTACAACTTCACAGCGCGGTACTAACCCTGCTATCTTGAACCCAACATCATCATATCCAACTGGTAACATCGACACTGTTTACAACGTCGGTGAAGGTATGAACACTGGTACTGCTGAAAAGCTAGGTACTGGTACTGCCACCCAGTTCAACCAGATGGCATTCTCAATCGAGAAAGTCACTGTTACTGCGAAGTCTCGTGCGCTAAAAGCTGAGTACTCCTTAGAACTCGCTCAAGACCTTAAAGCAATTCATGGTCTTAACGCTGAAGCAGAACTTGCTAACATCCTTAGTACTGAAATCCTCGCTGAAATTAACCGCGAAGTTATCAGAACTATCTACAAGGTTGCAGAGCAAGGTGCTGTTTCTAACACCGCTACTGCTGGTGTGTTTGACCTCGACATTGACTCCAATGGTAGATGGTCAGTTGAGAAGTTCAAGGGTCTTATCTTCCAGATCGAGCGAGATGCTAACGCAATTGCACAAAGAACTCGTCGCGGGAAGGGCAACATCATCCTCTGCTCTGCAGACGTTGCTTCCGCCCTTACAATGGCTGGTGTACTTGATTACACTCCTGCCCTTAACGTTAACCTCAATGTTAATGACACTGGTAATACATTTGCAGGAACTCTGCAAGGTAAGTACAAGGTCTACATTGACCCTTATGCTGCAAACCTAACTAATGCTAATGCTGCTACTGCTAGTGGTAATCAGTATTATGTTTGTGGTTACAAAGGTACTAGCGCATATGACGCAGGACTGTTCTACTGCCCATACGTTCCACTACAGATGGTACGTGCAGTCGGAGAGAACACCTTCCAGCCCAAAATCGGCTTTAAGACTCGCTATGGCATGGTTGCTAACCCATTCTCACAGGGTACAACTCAAGGCCTTGGCACTCTTACCGTTAACTCCAACCGTTACTACAGACGTGTTGCTGTTAAGAACCTCATGTAATTCATATTACATATCTTCTCAAAGAGACCCTTACGGGTCTCTTTTTTTATGCTATAATATAGGAGTTGAGAGAAAAGGCACTGTGTGCGGGTAAGTCCTTCCTCCGACTGCTGCAGTCCCCTTTGGTAGTTTCAGGATTGGAGGCGATAGGAAACTACCACCTAAATACTAAAATGCTAAAACCTTTAATCCCATCAGAACATCCTCTACTTCATAAGAAGATAAAGAAGTGTAGTGATGATTTGGATCGATCTAAATTATCATATACATTAACTGAGAATATGTTTCATTACAATGGGGTAGGACTATCTGCTAACCAAATAGGTATAGAAGAAAGAGCATTTGTAATGATGATTAATGATGAAACATTGGAAACTATTACTTGTTTTAATCCAAAGATTATAAAGTATTATAATGATGAAGTTATTTTTGAGGAAGGATGTTTATCATATCCCGATTTGTTTATAAAGATATCCAGACCAAAGAGAATTGTAGTTAAGTATGAAGATGAGGGTAAAGAACTACATAAGGTAAAATTAACAGAACTTCCTTCTAGAGTATTTCAACATGAGTATGATCACATGGAAGGTATTGATTTTACTCAACGAACCATAAATAAATAAGGAGACCTGCTTTCTACCATGTTCTGTAAAAATAAGATGAGTCGAGAAGACCGTCAAAAATGGAAATTAAAAATGTATTCCTATTGGGAAGATACACTTGAGGAAAGACTTGCTGGTGTAAAAGCAGCAAAGGAGAAACTTGAAGAACAAATGTCTAGAGATGAATAATGCCTACTAGAAAGAGACCCGTTAGATCATCTAAAAATCCGATTGAGAATAGAAATTTTCTATCTCCAGTTGGTTTTAAATTTGCATTGAAAAGAAGTCCTGCTGTGGCATTCTTTTGTAATGAAGCAAGTATTCCTTCATTAGATTTAGGAATAGCAGCACAACCTACTTATTTAAAGGATGTACCTCTTCCCGGAGATAAGATTCAATTTGGGGATTTAAGTCTTCGATTCTTAGTTGATGAAGATCTTAAGAATTATATGGAAATCCAAAATTGGATTCGGGGATTAGGTTTTCCAGAAAGTCTAAAAGAATTTCATGACTTGCAAAAGGAAGGAGAAGAAAATATTGGATCGAATTACGGTGAATTGGCACCTCATGACATCTATTCAGATGGTACGCTACACATATTAAGTAGCAATTTAGTTCCTAAATTTAAGGTAGTATTTAATGATCTCTTCCCTTATACTCTTTCAACTGTCACTTTCGATGCGACTGATACAGATATCGAGTACTTTACAGCAGACGTAACTTTCAAGTATACTATCTACAAGATAACCGATATTGATGATAACGATTTATGAGTTTAAATCTTGAAGCAATTCAAGAGATGTGGGAAAAAGATGCAAAGATAGATCGAGATAATCTACACGAAGAATCATTGAATATCCCTTCTCTTCATGCGAAATATTTTGAATTATATAATACTATATTCCTTCTGAGAAAGAAAGCAGAACAACAAAGGAAGAATATCCGTCATGAACGGTATGAGTATTTTAGTGGGAAAGCAGATCCAGAAGTATATGTAGATAATCCTTTTCCAAAGAAGATAAGGGATAAAGATACTATGCAGAAGTATTTGGATGCAGATGAAAAGTTATCTAATACATCGCTAAAAATTGATTATTATGATACAATGTTAGTATACTTAGAAAGTATTCTTAAAGTGATACAAAATAGGACATATCAAATTAAAAATGCTATTGAGTTTATGAGATTTAATTCAGGATTGGGGTAATGGCTGAAGTACATTCTTTATTTGCTTCTCCTGTCATTGCTGATGTGGTTGATGATTTAGATACTGAACAAATAAAAAAAGATAAAATTAAATTTAAAGATATAAAACATCAAGGATATGAGAATGTTTCAGAAATTAGTAAAGACCTAAGAATCTTAGACAATTATCCCGAATTAGAAAAGGCTTTATTAGAGAAGTGGGAAGATGCTGCTTACCATGTTTTTAATTATAGAAATGATTTTAAAATAACAACCTCCTGGGTTACTAGAACTAGAAAGGGATGTGAATCCACTCTTCATTTGCATAAAAATAGTTTTTATAGTGGACTTTTTTATTATGGAGAATATAATGATAAATCTGGAGGAATACAATTTATTAGTCCTATTGAAGCATATACCGATTTTTACTTAATCCCACAGACTCCTAACTTATTATCATCTGATTTTCACCGATTTTCACCAAAATCTAATCTCCTTTTATTTTTTCCAAGTTATTTAAAACATAGGATAATGTACCATGCAGATAATACCCCTAGATATTCTTTAGCCTTTAATATTGTTCCTACTGGATTGTATGGACAAGGTGATTCTTCCTACAATACGTCTTGGGTTGGGTAAATAAATACTCCTAGATGCATGGAGTAGGTGATTGACACATCCGCTAATCTTGTTATCTCTAAAGCGAATGAAGTCTTTCTAAGAATTGATTCGGAACCTCATATTGAATATGAGTTAAGAGATTATTTTACTTTCCAAGTTGAGGGTGCAAAGTTCATGCCTCAATATAGGAATAAGAATTGGAATGGAGAAATACATTTATATGATTTAAGATCTAAACGGATCTATGTAGGGCTGTTAGATAGAATTATTTCTTTTTGTGAAAGGCACGATTATACTTATAAGTTTCAAGATAATGAATATTATGGTGCTCCTTTTGAGGTAAACGAAGGGATATCATATGAAGGTGTAAAGGATTATATGAAATCTATTTGCAATCATTCTCCAAGGAAATACCAAATTGAGGGAGTATACGATGCTTTAAGACATAATAGAAAATTATTGATATCACCCACTGCCTCAGGCAAATCTTTGATGATATACGCTCTTGTAAGATATTATGTAGCGAAAGAACAAAAAATTCTCTTAGTCGTTCCCACGACATCTCTAGTAGAGCAGATGTATAAAGACTTTGAAGACTATGGTTGGAATGCTGAGTCATACTGTCATCGGATATATGGTGGTAAAGAAAAAACAAATGAATATCCAGTTACCATTACTACATGGCAATCAGTTCATAAATTAGATCGCAAATTCTTTGTGGATTATGATGTAGTAATAGGGGATGAAGCTCACTTGTTTAAGAGTAAGTCTCTAGTATCTATAATGACAAAGTTGGAACATGCTAAGTATAGATATGGATTTACGGGAACTTTAGACGGCACACAGACGCATAAGTGGGTGTTAGAAGGTCTGTTTGGACCCTCATACAAGGTAACTAAAACAGAAGAGTTAATGAGACAAGGGCATCTTTCTCAGTTAGATATCCAGTGTATTGTATTAAAGCATCCAGAACAAAGATTTGAAACCTATCAGGACGAAATAGAATATCTTATCTCCCATGAACAAAGGAATAATTTTATAAAAAATCTCGCATTAGATTTAAAAGGAAATAGTCTTATATTATACAGTAGAGTAGAAACTCACGGTGCAGTCTTATATGATTTAATAAATACAAATAAACATATTGATCGGAAAGTATTCTTTATTCACGGTGGTGTTGATGCTGAGGAGAGAGAACTAGTACGAGAAATTACTGAACAAGAGAATAATGCAATCATCGTTGCCTCCTACGGTACATTCTCAACTGGTATCAATATTAAAAATCTCCATAATGTTATCTTTGCTTCTCCAAGTAAATCACGCATTCGCAACTTGCAAAGTATTGGACGAGTTCTTAGAAAAGGATCCAACAAAGTAAAAGCCATCTTATATGATATCTCTGATGATTGCACTTACAAGTCAAGGAGAAATTACACCCTCAATCATTTTATTGAAAGAATTAAAATTTACAATGAAGAGAATTTTAATTATGAAATAATTACAATACAATTAAAAGGAAAATAAACCATGTCAATCGAAGATGATTTCTATGCAACAATAAAATTTAAATCTGGCGAAGAAATATTTGCTAAGGTTGCCGCTTCAGAAGAAGATGATAGAACTATGTTAATTCTTCATCATCCTATTATTATTGGAGAAATTAGAGGAAAAAGTGGGATAGTAGGATATAAGGTAGAACCCTGGTTAAAAACCAGTAAAGAAGATATGTTTATTATTAATATGGAGAATGTTCTTACTCTATCAGAATCTGCAGATATAGAAATGATTATGATGTATAAAAGATATCTTAAAGATACAGAAAATGATAGAAAAAATAATGCAAGGATTAATAGAAAAATGGGATATCTTGGAACTGTAGATGAAACAAGAGTCTCCCTAGAAGAACTTTTTAAATTAGATAGTAATAAAAATACTAATAGCTAAGCCGTTTCCCAGAAACGCCACAGAGTTATTCTACTTGGTTTTTAGAACTTGTCAAGTGTACCAGTAAATGTTATACTGATACATAGTAGTGATAAAGACTTATGCCAATAACTCCAGGTAGAACTATGGCGAGACGTAAGCGGTCTGAACACTATGTGAATAATAAGGAGTTCCTTGCTGCACTAATTAAATATCGTGAAGATAAAGAAATAGCGCAGATTAGGGGGTTGCCAAAACCAGTTATTCCAAGATATATTGGGGAGTGTTTTTTAAAGATTGCAAACCATTTATCTTTTAAACCAAACTTTGTTAATTACATGTTCAAGGAGGATATGATCTCTGATGGAATCGAAAATTGCGTTCAGTACATACATAATTTTGATCCTGAGAAATCCAAAAATCCTTTTGCTTACTTTACGCAGATTATACATTATGCGTTTCTCAGGAGAATACAAAGAGAAAAACGTCAGTTAGAAATTAAGAATAAGATTCTTGAAAAGTCTGGTTATTCGGAAGTTTTTGATGATAATAATCAGATTGACGGATCAACTTATTCGGATTATAATCAAATTAAAGACGCTGTACATTCTAAGTTGCGTAATTGAATGAAAATAGTTTCTGTTAGATTCCCGACAGATGTTATTGTAGGAGATTATCAATTTGCCGATAAAGTAAAAGATGAAGTTCTTTCTGCGTTAAAGGTATCTGGATTTATTCCTAAAGACAATACTAATGTGAAAGCCTTTCATACGGAATGGAATTGGCAGCCAGATAATATTACGTTCAGGAATCTTAAATCTTATATACGGGAGCAGATAGAAACGCATTGGAAACCTGGATCTCAGTCGGATGGACAAAGACGATGGATACGTTTAAATAATTTTTGGGCGAATGTTTATTATAAGGGAGACTATGCTATACCTCATTGTCATAGACCTAATGATTTTAGTTTTGCATATTTTGTAAAGGCAAAGTGGTATGATTCTCCTTTAGTTTTTCCAGATACGGGAGTGAGGATTCGACCTAAGGAAGGGAGATTCGTTATTTTTCCTTCTTATCTTATACATGGGGTTCCTAAACATAGATTTAAGGAAACCCGAATAACCCTATCAGGTAACTATTTGATAAATCGGGATGAATTAGGGATGTCCGCTGAGGATTTATGAAAATAGCAATAATTACAGATCAGCATTTCGGTGCTAGAAAAAATTCTAAACTCTTTCATGATTATTTCCTGAGGTTTTATAATGATGTATTTTTTCCGACTCTTGAAGCAGAAGGTATTACTACCATTGTTGATATGGGCGATACCTTCGATAGCCGTAAAGGTATCGACTTTTCGGCTTTATCCTGGGCAAAGGATAACTATTACGATAAATTAAAAGAATATACTATTCATACTATTGTTGGTAATCATACTGCTTATTATAAAAATACTAATGATATAAATGCTGTAGACTTATTACTTCGGGAATATGATAATGTAAAAATATATTCGGAAGCGACTGATATAAAGATAGATAATCTTAACGTTCTGCTGGTACCTTGGATTAATAAAGAGAATGAAGAAGTAACTTTAAAAACTATTAAGAAGTCTCAGAGTAGAGTAGTGATGGGACATCTTGAATTGAAAGGATTTAAAGTAAATGAATACGTTATAATGGAACATGGTTTTGATTATAAACCGTTTAGTAAATTTGAAAAGGTTTATTCAGGACACTTCCATACTAGATCTCATCAGGAGAACATTTATTATTTGGGGAATCCTTATGAGATTTATTGGAATGATGCTCAAGACATAAGAGGATTTCATATTTTTGATACAGAGACTTTAAAGCAGACTCCTATCAATAATCCTTATAGTATTTTTTCTAAAATTTATTATGAGGATACCAATTATCAGACTTTTGACACTAGACAATATGCCGATAAGATTGTAAAATTAATTGTACGTAAAAAAACGGATTTAAAAAAATTTGAAAAATTTGTAGATAAACTTTATTCTTCCAATGTAGCAGAACTCAAAGTGGTGGAGAACTTTGATTTTCAAGAAAGCGAAGAATTTGAAGCCTTTGAATCTGAGGATACTATGTCCATTCTTAATCGCTATATTGAAGAAGCAGAAATAGAGTTGGATAAATCTCGTATCCAAAAGATTATGCAAGATATCTATCAGGAAGCATGTGAACTCGTGTGATGTTTATTTTGACAATCGCTGGTAAAGAAAAGGAAGGTGCTTATTCCGTAACGGATGAGGATGGAGATCAAATTCTGTATTTGTTTGAGGAGGAAGATGATGCTGTACGTTTTGCTATGCAATTAGAAAATGATGATTATCCTGAGATGAATGTGATGGAAGTAGAAGATGCTGTAATGATTAAGACATGCGAAATGCATGGTTATAACTATACAGTTATTACTGAAGATGACATTGTAATTCCTCCATCATTAGGTCATGATATTATTTGAAAAGATACGGTGGAAGAATTTTCTTTCTACGGGTAATCAATTTATTGAAATAGATTTAACACGGACAGACACGACATTGATCGTGGGGACAAATGGTGCTGGCAAGAGTACTGTCTTGGATGCACTTACGTTTAGTTTGTTTAATAAACCTTTTCGGAAGATTAGTAAGGGTCAGTTAGTTAATACTGTTAATGAAAAAGATTGTAAGGTTGAGGTGGAATTTTCTACGGGATCAACGGAGTGGAAAGTTATAAGGGGAATAAAACCCAATAGTTTTGAGATTCATCGTAATGGTACAGTATTAGATCAGTTCTCTGCTGCTAATGATCAACAGAAGTGGTTAGAACAAAATGTTCTTAAAATGAATTATAAGTCTTTTACTCAGATTGTAATTTTAGGATCGAGTACATTTGTTCCTTTTATGCAATTATCAGCATCTAATAGGAGAGAAGTAATTGAGGATCTTTTAGATATTAAAATCTTTTCTTCTATGAATAGTTTAATTAAAGATAAGATTCGTCTGTTGAGAGAAGAAATTAGAACTTTAAATTTAAAGAAAGAATCTCTTACAGATAAGGTACGAATGCAAGAGGATTTTATTAATGAAATAGAATCTCGTGGTAAAGAGAGTATGGGAGAGAAAACTGATAAGATTAAAGTATTAGAAGTTGAAGTAGCAACCCATATGGAGATGAACACTATTAAGGAATGTGACATTTCAGATCTTATAAAAAAGCAGCAAGTAGTAACAGGTGCTACCGAAAAGTTACGTAAACTGGGGGATCTCCGTGGTAAGATAAGTAACAAAGTATCAACAGTTACTAAGGAACATAAATTTTTTAAACAAAATACGATCTGTCCTACGTGTACACAGGAGATTGCAGAGGAGTTCAGAATAAATAAAATTGACGATGCTCAAAATAAAGCAAAGGAGTTGCAATCTGGTTATAAAGAACTAGAGGAGGCAATTAAAAACGAAGAAGAGCGAGAGCATCACTTTACCCAATTATCTAAGGAGATTACTAAACTAACGCATGGCATTTCTAAAAACAATACTCGCATCTCTGGGTGTCAACGACAAATCAGGGATCTGGAATCGGAAATTCAAGGAATTACCGAACAACTTGCAAATAGAAATACTGAGCATGACAAGTTAGCAACTTTTAAGGACAATTTAACAACTACATACGACGACTTATCTTCACGGAAGGACACCATAAACTATCACGATTTTTCGTATAGTTTGCTCAAAGACGGTGGAGTTAAATCTAAAATCATCAAGAAGTATCTACCGCTGATAAATCAGCAAGTAAACCGTTATCTACAGATGATGGACTTCTACATTAACTTTACTCTTGATGAGGAGTTTAACGAAACCGTACAGTCCCCAATCCATGAGGATTTTTCTTATGCTTCTTTTTCGGAAGGTGAAAAAATGAGGATCGATTTAGCACTCTTGTTTACATGGAGAGAAGTTGCTAGAATGAAGAACTCTGTAAATACTAACCTCCTTATCATGGATGAGGTGTTTGATAGTTCGTTGGATGGGATGGGAACGGAAGAGTTCCTTAAGATTATTCGTTATGTTATACAAGATGCTAATATATTTGTTATATCTCATAAGACAGGAATGGAAGATAAGTTTGAGAGTATGATAAAGTTTGAGAAGGTGAAAGGGTTTAGTAGGATGGTAGATTGATGGCTACATTTAAATACACCTCAGACTGTCCACTCTTCTCAGGAAAAAGATTTTTATTTGTTCATATTCCCCGAACAGGTGGAAGATTTATAGAAGTAAATTTAGAAAAGAACGGGTGGGAAGTAGAACCTATAGATTATTATGGGATACCTCATTACCAACATTCATTTATAGATGATTGTGAAATTGCTCATTTCCATAGAGAGTTATATGAGAAGCATTGTGAGATAGAAGGTCTGGAACAGATTGCCGTTATCAGAAATCCTATTGATAAATTCTTTTCTGCATCTACATATTTGGTTACTGTTTATGGTGAGGAAGTCAAAGAGAGGTTAGAAGATTATGATGAGATGGTATCTATCATAAAGAATTTTCCTATGGCAGAAACTCTGAGTTGGTGGAGACCTCAGGTAGATTTCTTAACGGAGAAGACTCATCTATGGAAATTTGAAAAAGGATTGGGTAGGGATTTTGGGGAGTGGATAAGTGATAAAGTGGGAGTTCCTTTTGAGATAGATCCTTATGTCAATTATGCTACTAATGATTATGAAGGATTTAAACTTGACAAAAGTGATAAACTGATTCAGAATATTAAAAAGTTTTGCTCAGAAGATATTGAGCAACTTTATCCAGAATTAAAATAAATGGCTACATTTAGACATATACCCACAGGTAAAAGATTTCTTTTTATTCATATTCCCCGAACCGCAGGAAGGTTTGTAGAAACTAACTTGATTGTTAATAATGAATTTGAATGGGCTGATGATTGGGAAAAGTTTGGAATAGAAAGAATGTTTGAGTCCGTTGATGGACCTGAAGGTGAAATAGAATTGGGACATTTTCATAGGGAATACTATGAAAAGTATTTGGACTGTGAAGATATACCTCATGTTTCTATTATCCGAAATCCTCTCAAAAGGTTTATTTCCGCATCCATTTATATCAATAGAATATATGGAATGGCAAATGATACAGGAGAATATACAGAAGAAAGTCTTAAAGAATGTCAGGAATTAATGGAGGATGAGAATTATTTTTATCCTATGTTAAGAAATTTTCCTTTTGATGAATCCAAGAACTGGTATAGGTCTCAGTTAGATTTTCTTTCAGATAAAACTCATATATGGAGATTTGAGGATGGATTTAAAGATGAATTTGCTAGTTGGTTAAGTGATATTATTGGGGTAGAAGTTAAGATGAAAAGAGAGACAACTTATTGGGGTCAACCTGATGAAGGTCGTAAGTTAAAACCAACTCCTAAACTCTTAGAGAATGTGAGGAAACTTTACAGAGAGGAGATTGAAAAATTTTATCCTGACATATGAATCTCTGGTCAGACTATAAAGGAGCTCTCTTCGACATCTTTCCGATGTATAAGAGTTTGAGGTGGGGATATTGGAAGAGTAAAGATACTACTCTTGTTGCTCAGTTATTTCATAATCCTTATATAATTAAATCGAGGGAAGTTGAAATTTATAGTGATAAGTCCTGTATCTATAATAATATAATCTATCCTAAGACAGGTAGTAACCTTCCTTGTTTTGGTATGGATCTGATGGGATTCTTTGATAAGAAAGTTATTATTGTATTTGATTTTCAGCATCCAAAAGAGAATTATCCTTATAAGATAGATGGATTACCAAAGTTTGAGGGTGATATTAGGTTCTTTGAACCAGGTAATCATTTCTCCGAAAATATCTATGTGGCTTATTGTACTATGGCAGAAGTAAATGAACATTTGGATATGTTTAAAAAATACTTAACCAAGTACAAGGAGATGGTAGATTCAGAGAAACCAACGGGAGCAGATTATTCGGTTTATAAGGAGTTTGATACTTATATGACTAAACTAGATCCTGTGGCAGGATACTTATCTGGTAAATTTGGTAAAGATAAGGCACAACGTTTAGTTAATGAATTTTTGTTTAGTTTTTCTTAATGCCCACCTTTAAACATTCATCAGGTAAAAGAGTTTTCTTTGCTCATATTCCTAGAACGGCTGGTAGGTTTGTAGAAGCAAATCTTTCTAAGAATGGTTTCAAATGGGATGATGCTCATTTGGATAATGGAAAAGGTATAATGTCTATTGTTAATGGGTTCGAGGTGGCTCATTATCATCGAGATCATTATATGAAATATTTGGATACTAAAGACATTCCTCATTTTTCAATCGTAAGAAATCCTATTGATAGATTCATTTCTGCTTCCATTTATATAAAGAGATTTTGTGGAGATAAAGCACAGCAAGGAGTGGAGGATAAAAATAGTTTTTTGTATGTACTTAAAAGTATTCCCCACCGGCAGTCTATTAATTGGTATCGACCCCAAATAGATTTTCTAAGATCAGATACCCATATATGGAAATTTGAGGATGGGTTTGGAGAGGATTTTGTCAGTTGGTTAAGTGGCATAGTGGGAATTGACTTAGAGTTTACTGATGATGTAGAGTATGCAGTAGCCCCTGATGAGGGGAATAAGTTGGAGAAAACTCCTCAACTTATAGATACTCTTATACACTTCTATAAACAGGACATTGAGCAATTCTATCCCGAACTGGCAGCATAATTCGGGTAAACCACCGAAGAGAAAGCTGAAACCACAGGCACTACGTGCCGCAAGAGAAAGGCGTAGACACTTGATAAACAGTCTACTCACCCGTCCAAAGAGGCGGGTTTCGTCATATTATGGGTACATACAAAAAGAAAACACAGATGGCAGTACAGCAAGAAGTCAAATCACAACTAGCGAAGTTGCTTGCTACTGAGGATATCGTAGTAGAGCATAAGCAAGTGGAGACTGCTCAATTTAATGTTCACACCAGAGTCTTGATCCTTCCTCTATGGGAGAAAGCAAGTAATGCAGTATATGATATGTTGGTTGGACATGAGGTAGGACATGCACTTTTCACACCTGATCAAGATCCTCCGGCGAATATTCCCCATCAGTTTATGAATGTGGTAGAGGATGCCAGAATTGAAAAATTGATGAAGAGAAAGTATATGGGTCTTGCCAAAAGTTTCTATTCTGGATATAATGAGTTGCATGATCAGGATTTCTTTGATTTAGATGGTGAAGATATTAGTAGTTTTAATCTTGCTGATCGGGCTAATTTATATTTCAAGATTGGTTCGTTCCTTGATCTATCTTTTTCAACTCCTGAAAAGGAGATTATCAATTTAATCAACAATGCCGAAACGTTTACTGACACCATCGACGCAGCAGAAGCGTTATATAATTTCTGCCAGCAATCCCAGAAAGAAAAGGAAGAGTCGCTGGAAAATCAACAGCAAGCTCAGTTGGATTTTAAGCAAGACCTTGAAGCTTCTGGCGATCTTGGTACTGATAGCACTCTTGATAGTGAGTCTACCGTTCCTGACACTGATGGCAGTTCTCCTGTGGAAGATTGGAGCGATAGTACTCCTAGCGATGATCGGATGGTTGATTCTGGTTCTTCTGTAGATGATTTAGAAGTTCATACTGCAGATTCTTTTAAAGATAGATTAAAAGATCTGGTTAATACAAATGGAACAGAAAATGTATATGTAGAGATTCCTAAGGTTAATCTGGATACTATAATTGCTTCTAATGAAGAAGTTCATACTTATATTCAAGATCATTGGGATCAGAGTGAAGTGGTATATAGTAATATGTGTAAGGATCATGAGTGGTTAGATCCCACTAGACTTTTTGAACAATCGGATTCAGATTTCATACAATTTAAAAGAGATGCACAAAAAGAAGTCAGTTACCTTGTCAAAGAATTTGAGTGTAGGAAATCAGCTAGTGCGTATGCTCGTAGTGCTACAAGTCGCACTGGGGTTCTCGATACAACGAAGCTTCAGACATATCGATTCAACGAAGATATTTTTAAGAGAGTTACGGTCCTTCCTGATGGGAAGAACCATGGATTAGTTTTTGTATTAGATTGGTCAGGTTCTATGCAGTATGTACTGCAAGATACTTTAAAGCAACTTTATAATTTAATTTGGTTCTGTAAGAAAGTTCAAATTCCTTTTGAAGTTTATGCTTTTACTAATGAGTGGAGTCGGGATCGTGAATATGAAGAAAAATTACCATCTCATTATGAGCCTAAAGAAGGAAATTTGATTGTTGAGAAAAACTTTAATTTAATGAATCTTTTTACTAGTAAAGTAAATGTTAAAGTATTAGAGCAGCAAATGAAAAATATTTGGAGAGTCTCTGAAACTTTTGTTAAGAGTGAGGTATTCTTTCGTTATCCAAATCGCCTTTGTCTTTCAGGAACCCCTTTAAATGAAGCACTTGTTTCTCTCCATCAGATTCTACCCAAATTCCAAAAGGAGAATGGAGTAGAAAAAACTCAATGTATTATATTAACTGATGGTGAAGCACATCAAATTCCCTACCATAAAGAAGTGAAGAGACATTGGGAGGCGGAACCTTATATGGGAGCACGAAATCTGAATCCAGATCGTACTTTTTTAAGAGATCGTACATTGGGGAAGACTTATAAAATGGGATGGCACTATCATGGATTTACAGATGTTCTTCTTAAGAATTTAAAGGATAGATTTCCTATTAATTTGATTGGTATTCGTGTTCTTGTTAACCGCGATGCTAAGAGTTTTATGAAACTTTATTATTCGGATGCTTATTATGGATATACACCTAATAAAGAATATGATAAAATAGTAAGGGATTGGAAAAAGAATAAGAGTTTTATAATTAAGAACTCTGGATATGATGCTTACTTTGCGTTATCTTCTTCAACCCTTTCTCAGGATGCTGAATTTGATGTTGGTGATGATGCCACTAAAGCACAAATTAAGAGAGCATTTGTTAAATCCCTTAAAGTCAAGAAACTAAATAAAAAAGTTCTTGGTGAATTTATTGAGTTAGTAGTTTAATTATGAATGAAAAAATGCTAAAAGAAATCTCAAATTGGGAGAAGGAGTATCTGAGTTGGGATGTGGAATTGGAAATTGATTTATCAGAAAGACAGAAAGAGATTCTTCGAGGTGCTGAGATTAAATCTCATGAAGGAATGCTTTTTGGTGGAATGTATGCTGATTGGAAGAAACGTAAAGGATATGATGTTGAAGAAAATGTTAAATCTGTAAATACTTCTGACGACCCTTCCGAATAGTATGTACACAATCTACGAAGAACATATTGAACAATTAGAAGAAGAGAATCAAGATCTTAAGCAAGAGTTGGTTTTCTTAAGAAAAATCGTCGAATATTATAGGGGAAATGCAGAAGAAATAAATAAGACAGACACAATAATTAAATGAACAATAAGGTTAAACTGGCCATCGCTGTGGCAGTGGGTATAGTTGGTGGAGGACTAATCAGTACTCTGGGAGGAGGACCTGAGGAATCTAAGAATTCTTTTGTTACAACACAACTAGGAGTTGCTGCTGTAGGGGATTTTCCTAAATGGACAAGAAATGGTTCAGCATTTAGATGCCAGGATGGAAAGGTTCAGGGATGTATTGGTGGATCTAACTGCGGAACTGCTGGAAGAACTGGAACTACTCAACCCGTTGCAGTATGCCAGAAGTGTGTTAACTGGATTGATATGGATGAACTTTTAACTGATAAACCAGATTTTAATACCAATATGTTATTACAAGTGGATCCTAATTACGGACCTGGTGAGTAGATTAATAAACTGTCACAACGATGAAGACGTTTCAAGAATTTATGGTAGAATGTTCTCAGTTAGATGAGAGCAGTTTAAGCCGTATTAAATCTAAATCGGATAAAGGAGGAATGGCAATCCTCTCTGGAAGTCGTGGTGATAAATCATCCAAAGAGAATAAAGCACGGGCTAAGCAATTAGATCGTGACATTAAAGGTAGAGGTCTTCCTGGTGCTACTAAAGTAACAGGAAGATGGACCGAAAATCCTGGAACAAAGGATGAGAAAAAAGTTAAAGAAAGAAGTCATGTGGTTACTTCTGGCAAAATGGGTAAGAGGAAGTTTAAGAAAGAGGTTCAGAAGCTAGGGAGGAAATATGAGCAAGATGCTGTTTTGACACAGACTAGAAAAACTGGTACACTTAGTGCTACCAGAAAAGGAGGATTAGGTAAAGATAAAAGAATTGGAGTTGGTAAATTTAGACCTGGTAGATCTTCATCTGAAGGTGATACTAAGATCAAAGGAAAGACCTTTACTTACGAAAAATGACAAACAAACTTTATGATGATTCCAATTGGAGAGAAGAGTACAAAGGGTACACTTCTAGTAGGTATGAGTTAGATCTCTTAGAGAACGGTCCTAAGAGTCTTGCTCAGTCATGGATGATGGGTGCATTGCATAATAAATGGAAGAAGATGAAAGGGTATAAAGATCCGGAACCACCTGATTGCTCTTCTTCCTTGAAGGAATGGGAACAGAGTGTGAAAAAGTATGTGGATAGTTGATGATTTTTTTAAAGATCCTTATAATATTAGAAATATATCCCTTAAATTAAAGGATCACTATCGTAGTGATAAAGATTATAGATGGCCAGGATATCGAGTTGATGCTCCACAATCTTTAGCAGTTCAATATACATCTAAGGTGTTAGATGTAACACAAGATGAGAAGTTAGAGATTTCTAATTGTTATTTTCAATATAGTGATGCATCTTATGGTACAGGATCGGTACATCATGATCCTGGAAAGTATACGTGTATTACTTATTTGAATCCTAACCCATCTTCTAATAGTGGAACTGAGGTTTATACTTTAGATAATCCTGGTGGAGATGATTATAATAATAAATCTTACATCATAAAGAATAGATTTTATTCTTCCGATAGAAATCCTATTCAAAAATTCTTTTTTGAAAAGAAAGTAAAGGAATTTAATTCAATTTTTAAAGATCCTTGTATTGTTGCTAATAAATTTAATAGAACTCTTATTTTTGATTCTGGTAGATGTCATCGAGCACAAAATTTTTTTGGTACTGCTCTTAAAGATTCTCGATTGACCTTAATACTGTTTTTAACTGCCGCTTTATAAACTGTCTACTCTCTTAAGTAAATTGCTTTGTTATCCTCTACAATACTTATATTGAAACGCACTACACTATGTTTGAGATTAAAATGACTAGAGAGGAAATCATCGAAGGTCTGAAATCCAATTACGGAACGGAATTCACTGCAGCTGATGTGAAAGGGTTCTGTGCAATGAATGACATTGCTTATCAGACTGTTACCAAGAAGATCGAACAATTTAAAGTTGGTCGGGGTAAGTGGAATTTAGAAGTCACTTTAAAAGCAGTGGAGAATATTGAAAAGTCTTTTAGTGCACCTTCTGTTGAGCCTAAATTAGAACAGAACCTCATCCCAGAAAACGATGATACCTTCGTCCGCTTTGGTCCTTTTAGCGATATTAAGACCATTCTCAAAACCCGTATGTTCTATCCTACGTTTATCACGGGTCTTTCTGGGAATGGAAAAACCTTTGGAGTCGAACAAGCTTGTGCTCAACTCAAGCGAGAACTGATCCGTGTCAACATCACAATCGAAACCGACGAAGATGACCTTATTGGTGGGTTTCGCCTTGTTAACGGTAACACTGTATGGCATAATGGACCAGTTATCGAAGCACTGGAAAGGGGAGCTGTCCTCCTTTTAGATGAGATAGATTTAGCATCTAATAAGATTCTTTGTTTGCAACCTATTCTTGAGGGTAAAGGTATTTTCCTTAAGAAGATAGGTAAGTTTGTGCATCCTGCTAAAGGATTTAATGTAGTTGCAACCGCTAATACAAAAGGTAAAGGATCTGATGATGGAAGATTTATAGGAACCAATGTTCTTAATGAAGCATTCCTTGAGAGATTCCCTGTAACCTTTGAGCAGGATTATCCAGCACCAACAGTAGAGACAAGGATTTTGGGAAGAGTTGCTGCTACTCTTGGAATAACGGATACTGATTTCTGTAAGAGATTAGTTGATTGGGGTGACATTATTCGCAAAACATTCTATGATGGTGGTATTGAAGAGATCATTAGCACTCGTCGTCTTGTTCATATTTTACGTGCTTATTCTATTTTTAATGATAAGATGAAATCTATTCAAGTATGCATTAATCGTTTTGATGATGAGACAAAACAAGCATTCCTGGAACTTTATGACAAGGTAGATGCTACGGTTCAACTTCCGGTTGACCAACAAGAGGAGGGATGATATAATGGCTTGGTGGTTAGTTGATTCAATTATTAATGGAACACTTGATGAGGATTATCCTATTATGAGTAAAGATGATGATGTGACAATTTTAGGTGGAGATGAAGACACAATTACTTTTACTGGCATGAGTAGTGCAGTAGGAGCAGCAGATACTATTAGTATAAATTTCGATGGATGCTTGGGTTCTGATACTTTAAATTTTGGAACTCCTTTGCCTGGTGGAATGGGGGAGGATCATCTTTCTTTTAGTGTTGATTCGGGTCTTGCCCATACTGCTTATGATGAACCTCAGTATTATGCTGATATTCATGGTATAGTCGCTGGTGAGAGTCCTTTTTCTTTTAATGGCATGAAACCTCAACCAAACTTGAAGTATAAGTCCCAAAAGTACGAAGAAGATAAGGGGATTAGTGATCTTAAAGATTATGTTTCTTCAACTTATAGTGGGCATTACACTAATGATGGATCTGATGTACAGACACTGGATCTTATTCATTCGGTAGGTGATGCGGAATCTTTCTGTCGATCTAATGCACTCAAGTATTTGAGTCGGTATGATAAGAAGGGATCAGCAAAACGTGATATACTAAAGGCAATGCATTATTGTTTACTTCTTTATTATTTTAGCGGTAACACTCAAGACCCTGACACAACCAACACTCGTTATGAAACTTTCTGAGACTACACTTAATTTATTAAAGAACTTTAAAGAGATTAATCAATCTATTCTTTTTAAACAAGGAAATCGACTTCGCACTATTAGTGTGATGAAGAATATTCTCGCTGAAGCCACTATACAGGAAGATCTTCCAAAGGATTTTGGTATCTATGATCTGAGTCAGTTTATTAATGGAATAGAACTTCATAAACCAAGTATACCTGAATTTGATTTTTCTAATGATAATCATGTGGTTATCAAAGAAGGTAAGATGCGTTCTAAGTATTTCTTTGCTGATCCTAACGTAATCATTACTCCACCCGACAAGGCAATTGATCTACCTAGTGAGGATGTTACTTTTGATTTAAGTACACAACAGTTAGATAAATTGCTCAAAGCAGCAGGGATATATCAACTTCCGGATTTATCTGTAGTGGGGGAGAATGGTGCTGTTAAATTGTTAGTTCGTGATAAGAAGAATGATACCTCAAACAGTTTTGCTATAGCTGTGGGGGAAACAGATTCTACATTTAATTTTAATTTCAAGGTAGAGAATATTAAGATTCTTCCTGGAACATATCATGTGGTAGTATCTCAAAAACTTTTATCTAGATTTACCAGTAAGAATTATGATTTAACTTATTACATAGCATTAGAACCTGATTCTACATTCGGATGAGAAAAATTGACCCAAGTGAGTACATGCAAAAGGGGTGGGACAGCTCACCTCCGGGAGCACATCCGTATGTAAGAGGATCTCGCCATAATAAGATTGGTATGTGGATCATGTGGACCTATTATGTCTTCTTTACGTTTATGGTAGTGAGGTTAATATGGATTCTCAATACGAGGTAGGTGGTAAGAAGTTTGATGATTGGACCGCTGCACAAGATGCCGCTGTTCAATTGTTGGAGGATGGGATAGAATATGTACACATAAGGGTATGGGATGAAGACCATAAGACTTGGGGATTACTCCAAGAATTAAATTTAGAGAGAGGGATTATGCCGAATCCACACTTCAATACTCACTCTCTTGCACCATACTATGTGAGATTAAGAAATTATGGAGGTAATTGATAATTTTTTGCCTTCTTATTATTTGAAGCAGATACAATCTTCTTTAATGGATGATAGGTTTGCTTGGTTTTATAATCAAACTACTACTTCATTTGGGGTAGCACGTCCTCGATATACTCATATGATTTATAGAGATCCTCCTGTTGGATCTCCTAGTAAATATTTTTCTCTTTTTGATATTTTTAAGGACAAATTAGGATCTATAAAATGGTATCGAATTATGGTAAATTCGATGCTTCCATCTTTTTTATTTTCACGCAATACTGGATTTCATATAGATGGATTTCCTTGTTCAAAGACTGCTATCTATTATCTTAATACGAATAATGGGTATACAAAGTTCAAAGGACATGGTAAAGTAGAGTGTGTAGAGAATAGGATGGTAATATTTGATTCTAATTTGAAACATGCAGCATTTACTTCTACCGAAAGTAGAAGAATAACCGTGAATTTTAATTATGAGGGATGAATTTCTTTGGGTTGAAAAGTATCGACCTAAGACAATTGAGGATTGTATTCTTCCACAGGCAACCAAGAAGACTTTTCTTGATTTCCTAGATAAAGGAGAAGTTCCCAATCTTTTACTTGCCGGTCCTGCTGGATGCGGTAAGACAACAGTAGCAAAGGCACTATGTAATCAGTTAGGAGTTGATGTTTATGTTATTAACGGTTCCGATGAAGGAAGATTTCTCGATACTGTCCGTAACAATGCAAAGAATTTTGCTAGCACGGTCTCTCTTTCCTCAGACGCAAAACACAAAGTCATTATTATTGATGAAGCAGATAATACCACTCCCGACGTACAGCTCTTACTTAGAGCCTCTATTGAGGAGTTTAGCGGTAATTGCAGATTTATCTTCACCTGTAATTACAAAAACAAAATCATCGAACCACTCCATAGTCGTTGTGCCGTCGTTGAATTTTCTGTAAATGCAAAACAAAAACCTATACTGCAAGCAGAATTCTTCAAACGATTGTTATCCATTGTGGACGCAGAACGGATTGAAAGTGATAAGAATGTGCTCATTCAACTTATCAACAAACACTTTCCCGATTGGAGACGCATTCTCAATGAGTGTCAAAGATACTCGGTTGGAGGGAAAATCGATGCAGGAATCCTCGCTCATTTCTCTGATGTAAAAGTCAATGATCTCATTAAAAACCTCAAGACGAAAAACTTTCCGGAAGTACGTAAATGGTGTGTCAATAACTTGGACAATGATCCTGCTGTTTTATTGCGGCGTATCTACGATGTTCTTTATGATTCCTTGGTCCCTAGCTCTATTCCTCCCGCTGTTCTTACTCTTGCTAAGTATCAGTATCAAATTGCCTTCGTCGCCGACCAAGAAATAAATTTACTTGCATGTTTAACTGAGATAATGGTAGAGTGTGAATTTAAATGATTGAGAAATATATAATACTTTCATTACTTTATCTGGAATGGTTTACGCAGAAACTTCTATGCTTACCTTACCACCTTTATATTAAATTTTCTAATTGGAATTTTAATAGGAAATTGCCAAAATGATTTTACCAGGTACTACAGTTACAGTGAAGGATCCCACCTCAATATACAGAGGATATGTGGGATTCGTTCAGAGAATAAGTGGTGATCGTGCTGCTGTTCTTTTTGATAACCTTTCTCCTTGGGAGAAACTGATTACTATTCCCATCAAGCATTTGCATGAAGGGGGTGAATTGCCCAAATCTAAATTCTTAAGTTAAATGACTGAAAATTGTTATAGAGTAGTTGCTTCTACTCAAACCCGTGATCCTTATCCAGTTTATAAGTTCTATAATGAACCAGAAGATTGGTCATGTAATGGAACTGTTAAGATATCTTGCAAAGATGGTAAGGTTGATGTTACAATATTTGAAAAGGATTCCATTAACATTCATCGGCTAGAAGTATATGCTGATGGTCCTGTTGGTGCAAGACTTACTGAACAAACTTCTCATCCTGATAGACCATGACTAAAGACAAAAAGAAACTTAGAGCACAAGTTAAGTCTCGATGGTATTATATCTTTTGGGGTACTGCCACCTTTGCAGTATGTGCTGGACAACTCTTTGTAGGAAGTGGTTTCCGTCGTATGGCAGAAAGTTTTGAGAAGGTATTAGATGCTCCTATTCAATTAGATTTTGGTATTCCTCGTAGACATCGTATGGTGGTTCCCGATCATGATTGGGAAGAAGAAGGTATGTGGCATCCTACAGATCCTCCTCAAAGGATATATTGATGACTGAAGAAGAATTAGAAAAGGAACGATGGATTGATGATGACTATGCAGTTGTTAGTCAATATTATACTGCACGGAGAATCTATCCTAACATGCCTTTCTATCTTCAAGATGAAAATGGAGAGACATTTGTATTTGGATTAGATTTAATCTATCAATACCTTGGAAATATTAACCACTATCCTGATTGGTAATGAAAATAACTAAAGAGATTATTGCAGATCTTGAAAAGGCACTTGATACAAGAAAGAAAGATGGAACTCCTATTTGGGATGATGGGGATGAGATTGAAGTATGTGTTGCGGGGACGTTTGTAGCAGATAAGTTTATAACCATCCTTAATAGGACTAAGAATCCTTTTAAAGGTTCCATAGCACGTAGTAATAATGAAAGACCCTCTTAAGGCATTAAAGACCCCTTTACGGTACCCTGGTGGCAAGTCTCGTGCTTGTACCAAGATGGATCCATACTTTCCAGATCTCCGGGAGTATGTGGAGTTTAGAGAACCTTTTCTTGGTGGAGGAAGTGTAGCACTTCATGTAACAAAGAAGTATCCACATTTAAAAATTACTGTTAATGATTTGTATGAACCATTAGTAAATTTCTGGGTAACGTTACAAACCTTTGGAAATGAATTAACAGATAAGTTGAGAGATTATAAATCAACTCATCCAGAACCAGTATCAGCAAAAGAACTTTTTTTAAATTCCAAGGAAGTAATTAATAAGAGTGGTGTAGAGAGTATTGAACGGGCCGCAGCATTTTATATTGTTAATAAGTGTTCTTTTAGTGGACTCACGGAGAGTTCATCTTTTTCTCAACAGGCATCTATTTCTAATTTCTCTATGAGAGGGATTGAGAAGTTGCCTGAATATTCAGATTTAATATCTAGTTGGCATATTAATGGATATTCTTATGAGTATCTTATGGAGAATAATATGCATGATGGTATTTTTATGTACTTAGATCCTCCTTATGATATTAAGGATAATCTCTATGGTAAGAAGGGGTCGATGCATTCAGGATTTGACCATGACAAATTTGCAGCGGATTGTGATAAGTATGACATTCCAATGCTTATCAGTTATAATTCAGATCAGTTGGTCAAAGATAGATTCAAGAACTGGAATGCTGCTGAGTTTGCTTTAACTTATACTATGCGTTCGGTTGGGGAATATATGAGAGATCAAAAAGAAAGAAAGGAACTTTTACTTTTTAATTATGGAATTGAAGGACTGGCTTAATTCTATCAATTTCAATAAGAATAATCTTATGGAGGAAGATCCTTCTGTGGTAAAAGATTATCCTCCATACATTATTAATCGTTGTTTATCAGGGCATTTGGATTGTATAATGTTTGCCAATGAAATGAATAAATATGCATTTCTAGACAAAGATATGCAATATAATTTTTATCTAAATACTCTTAGGAAAAAGAAGAGATTTTCTCCCTGGCTCCGTAAGGAAAAAGTCACGGATCTCCAAAGTGTTAAACAATACTATGGCTATAGTAATGAGAAAGCATCTCAAGCACTGAAAATTTTATCAAAACAACAACTGGAATTTATTAAACAACGACTTGAAACTGGAGGATCGAAATGACTACTACCACGGTAGAACCGGAAGTCAAATGGTCGCAAGACCAAATGGTGGAGGTTACACTTAATGAACCTGATGATTTTTTGAAAGTCCGTGAGACTTTAACAAGAATTGGAGTAGCATCAAGGAAAGAGAAGAAACTCTATCAGTCTTGCCATATACTGCATAAGCAGGGTAGATATTATATTGTTCATTTTAAAGAGTTGTTTGCTTTAGATGGTAAACATGCTAATCTCACATCTAATGATGTACAACGACGTAACCGTATTGCTCGCTTACTTGCTGACTGGGGTCTAATAGCCGTAGTAAAATCAGAATCAGTATCAGATATTGCTCCTCTTAATCAAATTAAAGTTCTTTCTTATAAAGATAAGGGTGATTGGATCTTAGAACAGAAGTATAACATTGGTAAGAAAGGTAAAACTTCTGATGCCGATTAATATATTTACGGGTATTTACAGTTATACCATTGTGTGTTATTGTTTTAGAATAGTTCTTGGCATTGGATGACGGTTAACACTATATTATTAATCCTTTTAGTGATTATTAACTATACTAATTTTTATTTTACCCATATTAAGTCGCGTAAACCGAAGAAATTCTTACGGGAACCACAACCTCGCCTTTTAAGGGATCGTGTATAATTAGTTATGTCGCCTTCGGGGACATCAAAACACAAACTCGCTTAAAAGGAGCTACTATCATGGGTACACTAGCCAGGTATCACGCTGAAAATCTTCCAGCTTTATTGGATAAGATTAGTAAGAACAGCATTGGAATGGACGATTATTTAAATCGTTTCTGGGATCTCGACACTTCTTCCAACTATCCCCCTTATAATATTGTACAAGTAAATAATGTCGAATCGAGGTTGGAAATCGCCTTGGCGGGCTTCAAGAAAAATGAAGTACACGTCTATACGGAGTTTGGAAAACTATATGTGGAAGGCAAAAAAGAAGAATCAAAGGATGCTGGAGAATTTGTCCATAAAGGACTGGCCCAGCGGTCTTTCACTAGGGTCTGGACACTCTCAGATGATACCGAAATACGAGATGTACGATTTAATGACGGATTACTGGTTGTAGAACTAGGAAAGATCGTCCCTGAACATCATACTCGTAAGGATTATCTTTAAATAGATTAAATAGGAGAGGACCTTTACGGTCCTCTTTTTTTATGTTATAATATACGGAGGTAAATGAAAATCATGGCAGATCCATATCCAGCAATTGGAACTCATTATAGACCCAATATTGAACCCAGTACTACTAATCGGGGTTTGACTCTTACTGCTGAACAAGTGGTAGCATTAAGAGATATACTTTCTCATATTCCAGACCCTAGTAAAGAGGTAGTAGAACTTTATGATAAGGTAAAGTTATTATGACCATCAAGTTACTGTTGCTTAAATCAGGAGAAGATGTTATTTCTGATATCACTGAGATGACAGCGGGGGAGGAAAAAAGAGTGGTAGGATATTTTTTGAAGAAACCCTGTGTTGTTACTAGTAGGAATCCTGAAGAAACCGATGAACCAGGAACGCATAAAGCAGGGTTAGAGGTTTCTCTTTTTCCATGGATGCCTCTTGCAAAAGATGAAACTATACCAATGACTGCTGATTGGTTAATCACTATGGTTGATCCCATAGATAAATTAAAAACTATGTATTTGGAGGATGTAATCGATTATGGCAGATCGAATAATAAAAGTTCTGGCACTGACGAATCATCAGTATCTGATAAGTGAGATTGAAGAAGTAGGTTCTGCAGATATTGGAGAACCTGATTGTAAACTGGTTAATCCCTTTGTTATTAATACTGAAAGTGGTCAAACTGTTTTAGAGCCCTTTTTAACAAGTGTCACAAGGGACACTGAATTTATGATGGGATCTGATAAGATACTTACATTGGCCGAACCAGCCCCTACTATACTTGAAAAATACTTAGACCTCCTTAAATGAAATTCTACACTAACGTCCAACTAATCGGGAATCAATTCCTGGTGAGGGGTGTTGAGAATGGAAAGAGATATGAGCATAGGGATGAGTTTTTCCCCACGTTATTTGTCAAATCTAAAAAGAAGGCTAAATATAAAACGTTGAGTGGAGAAGCAGTCGATGCAATTCATCCAGGAACGGTCAGAGATTGTAGGGACTTTTATAAGAAATACGAGGATGTGGAGGGATTCGAGATATATGGTAATGACCGTTATATCTACCAGTATATTTCAGAGAAATATCCTGAGGATGAAATCAAGTTTGACATCAGCAAGATTAAACTTGTTACTCTTGATATTGAAGTTGCGTCTGAGCAAGGGTTCCCTGATGTTGAATCGTGTCAGGAAGAGATCCTTGCTATTAGTATCCAAGACTATACAACGAAGCAGATCATCACTTGGGGAGTTAAGGCGTTTCAGACTGATCGTAAGGACGTAACCTATCATCATTGTCCTACTGAGTATGATCTATTAAATCATTTCATTAATTATTGGATGCAAGATGTTCCTGATGTAATTACGGGGTGGAACATTCAACTATATGATATACCTTATATTTGCAAGCGTCTGAGGAGGGTGCTTGGTGAGAAGTTGATGAAGAGATTCTCTCCTTGGGGACTCTGTAGTGAAGGGGAAGTTTATATTAATGGACGTAAGCATACCACCTTTGATGTTGGTGGTGTAACTCAATTAGATTATCTTGATCTTTATAAGAAGTTTACATATAAGGCACAAGAGTCATATCGATTAGATTATATTGCTCAGGTAGAATTAGGTCAGAAGAAATTAGATCACAGTGAGTTTGATACGTTTAAGGATTTCTATACAAAGGGTTGGCAAAAGTTTATTGAGTATAATATAATTGACGTGGAACTTGTTGACCGTCTGGAAGACAAGATGAAATTGATTGAACTGGCATTGACTATGGCATATGATGCTAAGGTCAATTATAATGATGTGTTCTATCAAGTTCGGATGTGGGATACCATCATTTATAACTATTTGAAGAAGAGGAACATTGTTATTCCTCCTAAGAATAGATCACAAAAAAACGAGAAATACGCAGGTGCTTATGTCAAGGAACCGAAACCAGGACGCTATGATTGGGTTGTCTCTTTTGACCTTAATAGCTTGTATCCTCATCTTATTATGCAATACAATATCTCACCGGAAACCCTCCGGGAGGCTAGATGTCCCGGCGCAAGCGTTGAGAGGATTTTAAATCAAGAACTGAGTATTGAAGGAGAGTATGCGGTTTGTGCTAATGGAGCACAGTATACAAAAGATGTGCGTGGATTTCTTCCAGAGTTGATGGATAAGATGTATGGTGATAGAGTAGTATTCAAGAAGAGAATGCTTGCTGCCAAACAAGAGTATGAGAAGACACCAACTAAAGCACTTGAGAAGGAGATTGCACGGTGTAACAATATTCAGATGGCAAAGAAGATATCACTTAACTCTGCTTATGGTGCTATCGGTAATCAGTACTTTCGTTATTACAAACTTGCTAATGCCGAAGCCATTACTTTGTCTGGCCAAGTATCCATTCGTTGGATAGAGAATAAGATGAACGACAAGATGAATAAGATCTTGAAAACTGATGGAGAAGATTATGTTATTGCTTCTGATACTGATAGTATTTACTTGCATGTGGGTCCTCTGGTTGAGGCTGTATACAAGGGGAGAGAGAAAACTAGTGAGAGCGTTGTTAGGTTCCTTAACAAGGTGTGTGAAGATGAATTCGAGCCTTATATTGAAAGTTCTTACCAAGAATTGGCCGGGTATGTCAATGCCTACGACCAAAAAATGCAAATGAAGCGAGAGAATATCGCTGACCGTGGTATTTGGACTGCAAAGAAAAGATATATTCTAAACGTATGGGATAGTGAGGGTGTTAGATATGAAGAACCCAAGTTAAAGATGATGGGTATTGAGGCAGTTAAATCCTCAACCCCTGCTCCTTGTCGTAAAATGATTAAGGATGCACTTAAGATAATGATGAATGGGACCGAAGATGAAGTAATTGATTTTATTGATCAATCCCGTAACGAGTTTAGAGAACTTCCACCAGAAGACATTGCATTTCCTCGGTCTGCATCTGATGTGGTTAAGTATCAGGCACATTCCACCATATATGCAAAGGGAACTCCTATACATATACGGGGTGCATTGTTATACAACCACTATGTGAAAAAGCATAAGTTGGATAATAAGTACTCTCTTATCCAGAATGGTGAGAAGATCAAATTTTGTTACCTGAAGAAACCAAATGTTATTCATGAGAATATCATTTCTTTCATTCAGGATTTTCCGCATGAGATTGGTCTTGACAAGTATATTGATTATGATTTACAATTTAACAAAGCTTTTCTGGAACCACTTAAAATCATCTTAGATGCTATTGGGTGGAATGTTGAGAAAACTGTAAACCTAGAACTCTTTTTTTCCTGAAATGGATTTACCTATCAATGACCGAGATTTAGATACAATAGTTAAAGCACTTGCCTTAGGTGGCGATGCTAGACTATATCATCTATTAAAAGAAGTTAAGGAGGTGAGAGATCTTAATCCCGATGGTCCATATAAGAAAATTTTACGTGAAGAAAAAGGAATGGTTATCTAATGATTTTTGATAAAGTGAGTCTCGTTACTGGTGGATTTGATCCTATTCACAGTGGACATATATCATACTTCAAAAGGGCAAAGGATTTATCTAACTATTTGGTAGTTGGATTAAATGGTGATCCTTGGTTAAAGCGTAAGAAAGGACAATACTTTCAATGTTTTACTGAAAGAGCTGATATTGTTCGCCATTTAAGTATGGTGGATGCAGTTATATCTTGGGATGATTCTGATGATTCTGCGCTTGGTGCTATTGCTAAATGCTTAGAAATTTCGGATAAGGTTATTTTCTGTAATGGTGGTGATAGAATTAAAAGTAACATTCCAGAGATTAAAGGGTATGGGGATGATCCAAGAGTAGAGTTTAAATTTGGTATTGGTGGTGAAGATAAGATGAATAGTAGTTCATGGATTCTTCATGATTACTTTGAACGTCAGCGTAAATTATTAGGTATATGATATGGACTTTCTTAAAGACATAGTAAAAGAGATTGGAGATGAGTACACCCAACTCGCATCAGACATCGACGAAACAGAAAGATACATCGACACAGGATCGTACATCTTTAATGGCCTTGTTTCAGGTTCCATTTTTGGCGGCGTTTCTTCTAATAAGATTACTGCCATTGCTGGTGAGTCTAGTACTGGCAAAACTTTTTTCTCGCTCGCAGTGGTTAAGAACTTCCTTGATTCTAATCCTGATGGTTATTGTCTCTATTTCGATACTGAATCCGCAGTTAATAAAGGATTATTGGAATCTCGTGGGGTCGATCTAAATCGTACTGTTGTTGTTAATGTAGTTACAATTGAGGAATTCCGTACCAAGGCATTGAAGGCAGTTGATAAATATCTTCAAATGCCTATAGAGGAACGCAAGCCGTGCATGTTTGTGTTAGACTCTTTAGGTATGCTCTCAACAGAAAAAGAGATCAGAGACGCACTGGATGATAAACAAGTCCGGGATATGACCAAATCACAGTTGGTTAAAGGTGCGTTCAGAATGTTAACACTTAAACTTGCTCAAGCTAATGTCGCGCTCATTGTCACAAATCACACGTATGATGTCATCGGAGCTTATGTTCCAACTAAAGAAATGGGAGGAGGTAGTGGACTCAAGTACGCAG
>VTLG01014426.1_pt1 | contig 78791 bp, 103 predicted proteins | sample 4694571 | NCBI WGS metagenome assembly VTLG01 (sample SAMN12604809, study PRJNA352737) | marine metagenome | biome: ENVO:00000447; feature: ENVO:00000209|ENVO:00000569|ENVO:01000036; material: ENVO:00002151; isolation source: viral sequences binned using virsorter ...
TTAAAATATCCAAGATTAGTACCAATTTTAGTTAATGCAATACAAGAACTATCAGAAAAGGTAGAAGCTCAACAAAAAGAAATTGAAGAGTTGAAGAAATAAATGATACTTATATAAAAGAGGTTACATGAAATACGCATTCTGTATTCCAATATACAATACAATTAGTGGTAGATTATTACCACAATTTTTAAATTTACAAGAGTGGTGTCCACAATTAGATGGAAAGATATACACTATAGTAGGTAGAACACATGCAGACGCAAGAAATTGGTTATGTACTGATGGTGGTGGTTTTCAAAATCCAAATAAATTAATAAATAAGGTAGATTACTTAGTTTGGATAGATGCAGACCAACAATTTAATTATCAACAATTAAATACACTATTAAAGTATGATTCACCATTCTGTGCAGGTTGGTATGTGAAAGATTTGAGTAATACTGTAATGATAGCAGATTGGAATGAAGAAGATTTTAAAAAACAAGGTACTATGAACTTTTGGCACTCAAATGAAGTTCAAAAACAGAAAAAACCATTCGAAGTTGACTATTGTGGGTTTGGTTTCACTAAAGTGTCTACAGAAATACTAAAAAAGATGAAATATCCGTATTTTAGACAAAGAATGGTGAAAATTGGTAAATATCAAGAGAATGTATCAGAAGATGCATCATTTTGTCTTGATGTACAAGAACAATTAGATATAAAACCAACAATATTACCACAGTTAAGAATCAACCATTTGAAAGAATTATACATTTGATTATATTTATATTAAACGGAGATATTAATGACTTTTAGAGTAGTAAAACAATTATTTCCTTCACCGAGTTCTAGTGTAAGTGGAAGTGTTACATTTACAGATCCAATTTGGGCATCCAGAAATATGTATATTGCATCTTCTAGTGATATGCAATTATGGGAATACAATAATGAGAGTGATGCTAATACAAAGGCCGCACAATTAAGTGGTTCAGATTCAACAGGTAGGAAATACCAAGTCATTGAAGTTTAAAAAAAAAGTTTTATTTTCAAAAATTAATTGATATTTATATAAACCATATTAAACATAATTAGGAGAAAAAGTTATGGCAAAAGATACAAAAGTTGTAGAAGCAAGTGATGAATTGAAATTCACAGATGAAGAGCTTCAAGAGTTGCAAAGTCTACAAGAAGGATATCAAGAAAAACAAGCAATATTAGGTACATTGTCAGTACAAAGAATATTGTTAGATCAACAGAGTGATGCATTAGAAGCTCGACAAACTGAAGTTGAGACTGAATACGAAGGTGTACAACAGCAAGAACGTGATTTAGTTCAGAAGTTGAATGAGAAGTATGGACCTGGCTCACTTGATCCAGCTACTGGAGTATTTACACCAGCACCTGCACCTGAAGAATCTTCTAATTAATAATTTAATTAAAAAAAAGTACCTAAATAGTCTATTTTAGGAAAGTTACATTATACTTATAAAAGAATAATTGTATGTTATTCAAAGCTTTGATTTAATATAAAAAATTAATTGGGAGAAATAAAATGGCAGAAAGAATTGTTTCGCCAGGTGTATTTACCCGTGAAAGAGATCTATCATTTTTACCACAAGCAATAGGTGAAATTGGTGCAGCAATAATCGGACCTACTAAAAAAGGTCCTGCATTTGTACCAACTCAAATATCATCATTTTCAGAATTTGAAGAAATGTTTGGTGGAGTTGATAATAGATTTTACACACCATACACCGTAGAACAATATTTAAAAAGTGCAGGAGTTGTAACAATTGTTAGAATTCTTGGTTTAGGTGGATATCAAGTAGATACAGTAAGATTATTAGCACATTCTTCTGGAGGAACTACACACTCATTAGCAGTATTAGCTCCTTCACGAGGTTCAAGTGGAGCTGGTGATCTTTCAAAATCAAGTGTAAGTGGAGATTGGAATTCATTTTCTTTAACAGTAAGTGGTAGTAATGTTTCAGCAGAAACATATACATTATCATTTAATACAAGTAGTGCAAATTTTATTACAGAAGTATTAAGTTCTGATCCACAATCAGCAAAAAGTGGTAATTCGGATTCTTCTGTATATGTATATAGAATTTTTAAGGATTCTACTCATATTATTGGAGATTCGGAATTGCATACTGGTGGTTCACATAATGTTTATGCTACAGCTTCAATAGCAAATGATTCTAATGGATTAGATTTTAAAACTGGTGCTACTTCAATTGACTCACTTGGTAACGAATCGTCTTATACTGGTAATCAAACTTATAATACCGCTAGAACACCTTATATTCAATCACAATTATCTAATAATGCTAGATATAATTTATTTAGACTATATAGTCGTTCACACGGTGATGATATAAATTCAAGAATGAAAGTGGCTATTTTGAATATTAAAAGAGCAGAAGATGTACCTGGTTCTGAATATGGTACGTTTTCAGTACAAGTAAGAGTACATAATCCAAATGGTCTAGATGACGATAATATATTAGAACAATTTGATGCTTTGACATTTGATTTAAAATCACCAAATTATTTTGCTAAGAGAATTGGTGATAGGCATGTAACAATTGATTCAAATGGAAAATTGACTTATTATGGTGATTATCCTAACTTGAGCAAACACATAAGAGTTGGTGATTTTACAAAAACAGATGATAATTTAGGTCAGTATCCAGCTTCATTAGTCCCTATGGGTCATGCAGCTTTAAATAATACAGTTCCAGGAACTACAACAGTACCATCAGCGTCATTTAAGGTAAATCAAAATAATAATCAAGGTACATTTGATTCAAATGTATTTTATGGATTTGATTTTATTGATAAGTATGCAAGAGATGATAATAGTAATTATTTAGCAGCAGTACCATATAATTTAGGTACAGGAAATAATGTAACTATGTCACTTGAAGATAATTTTGGACACGATGACGCTTCTGTGTTGGGATCAAAATATACAGGTGGTGGTGCTAGATTATCGTTAAGTGGTTCTGCAGTTGGTCAGTTAAAATTCATTGTACCATTTCAATGGGGATTTGATGGTCGTAATCCAGCAACACCTTATTATACTGGAGTAGATATTGTAGCATCAAATACAATGGGATTTGATTGTTCAACAAGTACATCTAGTGGCAGTCTTGCTTATAAACGAGCTATTAATGCAATAAGTAATCCTGATGAGTTTGATATTAATTTACTTGTAACACCTGGTATAATTCACAGAATACATCCAAGTGTAACAAATCATGCAATATCAAAAATTGAATCTAGAGCAGATGCATTTTATATTATGGATTCATCTACTATTAATGATACTGTACAGGCTACTATTAGTACGATTAGTGCATTGGATACTAATTATGTAGCGTCATATTATCCATGGATAAAAATAGCTGATCGTGATACATTACAACCAGTTTGGGTTCCGCCGTCAGTAGTATTACCAGGTGTAATATCTTATACTGATAGAGTATCTCATGAATGGTTCGCACCAGCTGGTTTGAATCGTGGTGGTTTGACATCTGTACTTGAAGCTAAAATAAGATTGACTCATGCTGAAAGAGATGAACTTTATGAAGGAAGAGTTAATCCAATCGCTTCATTTCCAGGTCAAGGTGTAGTAGTGTTCGGACAAAAAACATTACAATCCAGACCATCAGCACTTGATAGAATCAATGTTCGTAGATTATTGATTACATTGAGAAAATTCATTGCGAGTTCTTCAAGGTACTTAGTATTTGAACAAAATACTCAAGCTTTGAGAAATCGTTTCTTGAATATTGTTAATCCATATCTAGAGCAAGTACAACAGAATAGTGGTTTGAGTGCATTTAGGGTTGTTATGGATGATTCTAATAATACACCAGACGTTGTAGATAGAAATCAATTGATTGGACAGATATTTATTCAACCTACAAGAACTGCAGAGTTCATTGTATTGGATTTTGTTGTCCAACCAACAGGAGCTACGTTTCCTGAATAAGTTTAACTTATAACAATACACTATCTTATACTGAAAAGCCCCTCTTTGTGAGGGGTTTTTCTTTTTGTAATTTAACAAAAATTTGTTTAGATGATATTTATTTATGAGTAGAAATAACGGACTTTTTAGGAGAATAAAGAATGGCTACATTAGATCCTTCAGAAATTATGTTCACACCGTTTGAACCGAAAACAAAGAATCGGTTCATCATGTATATTGAAGGTGTTCCAGCTTATTTGATTAAGACTGCAAACAGACCACAGATTCAGTTTGAAGAAATAGTTTTAGATCATATTAATGTTAAACGGTATATAAAAGGTAAAGGCGCTTGGCAACCTATTGATGTTGTACTTTATGATCCTGTTGTACCAAGTGGTGCACAAGCAGTTATGGAATGGGTGAGACTTTCTCATGAATCTGTAACTGGAAGAGATGGATATTCCGATATGTACAAAAAAGACGTTACATTTAATATGTTAGGTCCAGTTGGTGATGTTGTTGAAGAGTGGGTACTAAAGGGTACTTATATTGAGACAGCTAACTTTGGTGATTTAGATTATGCATCAAGCGATCCAGCTGAAATAACTCTAACATTGAAATACGATTACGCTATCTTACAATTCTAAGGAGTTAATATGGGTTTTTTAACAGAAATGTTATCAAGTGATGCTAAAATATCATCTAAGAGAACAGTTGGTTTTGCTGCTTTTTTTATGTTAATATGTAGTTGGGGTGCTGACACCTTTACTACATTTGAGGTAAAAGATAAAATATTAGAATGTTTTATGTATATCTCAGTAGTTGGACTTGGTGTTACAGCAGCTGAAAAGTTCGGTAAAAAATAAAATAGTTTTATAACAAAATAAGTTATATATATAATCACACATTAGAAGGAGTCATTTATGGCTGATTTTAAATTTCCCACGGAAGTAGTTGAACTACCGTCAAAGGGACATTTCTATGTTGATGGTCACCCGTTATCTAAGGGCAAAGTAGAAATAAAATATATGACCGCAAGAGAAGAGGATATACTCACATCTCAGAACTTGATTAAACAAGGTACTGTAATTGAAGTATTATTACAATCATTAATAGTAGATAAAAAGATTAAAGTAGATGATATGTTAATTGGTGATAAAAATGCAATTATGGTATCGGCTCGTATTCTTGGATATGGTAAAGAATATCAATTTACATGGGATAATGATGAACAAACGGCAGATTTATCAAAACTTGAATCAAAAGTAATTGATTTTAGTAAGTTTGCAAAAGGTATGAATGAATTTTCTTTTGAGTTACCAAATTCAAAAAGAACTGTTACGTTTAAACTTTTAAATGGTAAAGATGAGAAAAATATAGAGGCAGAAATAAAAGCAAAACAAAAGGTATCTAAAGAAAGAGGCGCAGAACTTACTACACGATTAAAACATATAATACTTTCAGTTGATGGTAAATCTGAAAAATCATATATAAATAATTTTGTGGATAATGAATTTTTATCAGTTGATTCACTTGAGTTTAGAAAATACCTTACATCTATAACACCAGATGTTGATATGACTACACAAGTTGTTAATTCAGCTGGAGAGGAGATAGAGGTGACGATTCCTGTCACCCTACGATTTTTTTGGCCTGACGCCTGAGTATAAACTTCAAATACACGAAGAAATATTTCAGTTAATATTACATTCTAAAGGTGGATTCACATTTGGTGAAGTCTACAACCTACCTATATATTTAAGAACATTCTATCTTAAACGGTTACAAACTTTTTATAAAAACGAAGCTGCTGAACTTAAAAAGGAAATGGATAAATATAAAATTTAAAATTAGCATAATTGATATTTATTATTGAGTTATAACACTTAATTTTAGTCGGAGATTTAAAATGCCTAAATATAAAAATTTAACACCTCAATTGATAGAAGGTTTTTTAGAAAAAATGTTTGGTGCAATAGCTACAAGTGCTGGTAAAAAAGTTGCAAAAGATATGGCTAAAAAAGATCCAGAAGTTGGTAAATTACTTTCAAGAGCTTCTGATTTAGTGAGTCAAGCAGAAAAACGATTAAAGGGAATGACTCCAGCCGAAAAGAAAAAACATTTTGCTGATTTAGAAAAGAAATTAGGTTGGTAGGATGGCTGACGATTATAAAAAATCAGGTCTTGCATTTACAGGTTTAAGTAAATCAGAATTTAACGAACAAAGAGCACGACAAGACGAACTGTTAGGTAAAAATAAAGATATTTCCAGTGAATTAAAAGAGCACCTTGACACTCATGATAAAATAGATAACTTAGTTAGTAAGTTACTCAAAACTGAAGCACGAAGAGAAGCAATATTAAAAAATTCTACAGATTTAGCAGGTAATTTGAGTAAAGAGAAGCACGAAGAAGTTTCAAAAAATCAAGAAGCTTTAAATTTAAGTTATGATATGGAGCAATCTGTAAGAGCTCAACTGAGTGGTGTGACAGGTATGGTTAAAGGTGCTAGAAATTTTATTACAGTACTTATGACAAATCCGATGATAGCTATAGCAGCTGCAGCTTTAATAGTTGTTAAAGCATTAATAAGTATGGGTAAAGCTGCTCTTGAGACAAGAAAAGAATTAGGATTATCACTTACTGCATCAGCTGGTTTAGTAGCTCAAACAGAATTACTTGGTCTTAAAGCAAAAGTGTGGGGTGGAACTGTAGATGATATAAAAGAAGCTCAGACTGCATTAAGAAGAGATTTAGGATTAAGTGTTCAAGATGCAGCTAATCTTAGTTATCAATTTGCAAAAACAGCCGCTTTAACTGGTCAATCAGAGGATCAATTAGGTAGTACTCTTTCCATAATGGAATCAATTTCAGATTCTAGTAGAGAAGCACTTTTATCTCAAATAGAAATGACTGGAACGATGTTAGAACAAAAAGGATTGGCACCAGGAGATATATTCAAAGATGTTGCTGATAATGCTGAACATTTTGCTTCATTTGCTAAAGATGGTGGTGCTAATATTTTTGCTGCAGCAGGTGCCGCTAAAAAGTTGGGATTAAATATGAGTGCTGTAGCATCAACTACTGAAGCATTACTTGATTTTGAAAGTTCTATTGAAAAACAATTAGAAGCTTCAATGTTATTAGGTAGACAAATAAATCTTGATAGAGCACGACAACTTGCATTATCTGGTGATCAAGAAGGCATGATGCAAGAAGTGTTAAAACAAGTAGGTGGTGAAGCAGAATTTAATAGATTAAATGTTTTACAACGAAGAGCATTAGCAGAAAGTGTTGGTCAAAGTGTAGAGAATCTTTCAAGACTTGTTAGGAATAATACTGCGACAACTACTGCTGGAACTGTAGCTGGTAAAAAAGATAATAGTGAAAAAGTATTAACAGATCATACTGAATTATTTCAGAGTATGGATAAAAGTTTAAAAACTGTAGCTGATGAAATTTAATGGATAGCTAAGGAAGTATAATGGCAATAGTATCAATGGAATCTAATTTAGAGTCAATATTTATGAGTATGCAAGGATCTGGTATTGGTGGTGGTATAACAACAGTACCAGTTGAACAATCTACATTTAGAGTGTATAATTCAAGATTATATCAATTGCATGTTGAAGGTCGTGATTTAGTTCCTACTGTTTTTGGTAACTATTATGATAATAGTGGATTTACAAGACCATATTTACCACTTTCGGAATATTATACACAATTACGTGATGATAATGGAACTTTTGGTATTAGAAATGATAATTTGAAAGCTGATAATCAACCATATGTTATTCGTGGTATTGGTAAGAGGTGGGGAGTATCTAGTGTCGATTTTCCTGAAAGTATTAGTATTAAAACAAAAGGTAAATTATCAACTGCTTTAGCTCTTCAATTTCGTGGAGGACTTGCTAATAGAGATTCATCAGTATTTAAAGATAGATATAAGGCTGATGTTGCACGATTAAGTAAATTTGGAAATCCAAATTCTTTATATACTAAAAACCAAGTTATATTACAAGGTAGAAATCCACAAACATCAATTACATCAATAAAATATGGTTTGACAACAGTAGATAGTGGTAATTCACTTATAGATACAATTGTTAGTAAAACACCATATGGTGATTATTTTAGTTTAAGTCCACAAGTTTATAATCCAGATTCAGTTTATAGTGTACCAGGTGTTAGTGGTATGATGTTTAATAGAATGGCAATGGCTGGTACAGACGTTTTTAATATATCAGATCAAGTGGATGATGCAATAGGTATAATTAGTAATATATCCAGAAGAGCACTTGATTTGGCAGCTCCAAAAGTTGCACAAAAGGTAACACATAAGATAGGAGAGTGGGTAGATGATACTAAAGATTATTTAATTGATGTGGTGGATTATCAACTTGTAAATTTATCTTCAGCAAAAACTTTACGGGAACATCTAGATACTAAAATCGGTAAAGGGGAAAATCCACAGAGTTTAATGGAAAGAGCCGATGGAATAAAGAAAAAATTAAAAAAGGCTGATGCATTTAGAAAAGAAGCTGGTTTATTATTTGCACCTGAAAAAGCAGCTGCTGGTAAAGCTAAATTAATAAATTTAGATCCAGCTGCTTTTGAAGATATTGATGTAGATAGAGTAAATTTAATTAAATATGGTTCAGATAAAGATAAAAAAACAGGAAAATCATATGATAAATTAGATTGGATACCTTTTAAATTTTATGATACAGTTGGAAAAAAACATATAGTATTTAGAGCGTTATTAAGTGGTATAACTGATACATTTTCACCAGAATATTCATCAGAAAGATATGTTGGTAGACCAGATGCTGTTCATGTTTATCAAGGTACAAATAGAGAGATAAGTTTTACTTTTGATGTGTATCCGAAGTCTGATAGCGAATTAATGAGATTATGGGAAAAGTTAGATAAATTGTCAGGATTAACTTATCCTCATTGGACAGCACCAGATGCAACTGGTGGTCGAAGTATGATATCGCCACATACTAAATTAACTATTGGTGATATGTATAAGGATGCACCAGGTTATATATCTTCTTTAACCTATGCAGTACAAGATAATGGTACTTGGGAAGTCGATTTTGCAAAATTACCTAAGTATGTTCAAGTTAGTTGTACATATGTTTATATTGGTAAAAGATTTCTTGAAGCAGGACCTAATGGTAAACATTATGATTTACCATTTGTTGCAGATACAGTATATCAAACGAAAGGTGCTGCTTTTGTAGATAAGGTAGCAGGAGCAATGGTTGAAGCAGCATTTAGTAAAGATTTATCAATAGGAGATACAATGAAAAGTGCATTTCCTGATATATTGGGAGCAACTGGTAAATAGATATGAGAAGATATTCAACAACAAAAAAGAAAATGGATAAATCAGGATTAAGAGTTTATGCTACCACTTACTATCCTGAAATACCAATTGAAGATAGTGATCAGTTTATATTCACAAAAGAGGGTGATAGGTTGGATTCACTTGCTGATAAATTTTATGGTGATCATACATTGTGGTGGGTTATAGCAAAATCAAATAGTATAAAAGGAAGAATTGCATTAGAAACAGCTAAGTTAATAAGAATTCCAGGAAATATAACACAAATTATAGAGAAATTCAAAAATTTAAATAAACAAAGTTAGGTTATGATTAATTTAGAACCAATTTCTAAAAAAATACAAGAACGAATGTTTGAAAAAATGCGAGTATTAGGTAGAACATCGAAAGCTGTTCCTAATAAAGGCAAGAATGGTGAATTAACTACTGAAAAGATGTCATCACGTACTACATTTTTAAGAATGACATCTGGTCAAACAAATGCAGTTGTTTTGATGGGTGGTAAATTAAAAGATGATTTACAAACAACTGCTGGTTATAATGATATTTACGGACCAAGAACATATAAGACTGGTGGAATGAAAGGTACAGCTGTAGAGGCATTTGATGCGGATCTGGATTCCTTTACAGACTATCATAATGCTTTTGAATCTGATACTCTAAGGTTTTCTAATAATAAACGAAGGCCAATGCCTGGTATTAAATCTGCAGATATATCATTTAGAGGTGGAACTAAAGCAACAAGAGGTGCAACAATAAGTTGGACTTGTTGGAGTTATGAAGAATTAGATATTTTAATGCCACATTTTTTAACTCATGGTAAAACTGTTATGTTAGAATGGGGTTGGATTTACGATAAAAGTTCATTACCAAACTTACCATTTTTAGTAACTGATGACGCTGGAAATAGATTTATATCATCTGATGCATTTACTAATGTAAAAAATGATGTGATAGATGGTAATGGTGATTTTGATATGATGATTGGTGTTGTTAAAAATTTTGAATATACTACTCGTGAGGATGGGGCCTTTGATTGTACAACTGAACTTATGAGTATTGGGATTAATTTATTTGAAAACCCTACACCAAGTGATACAGTATTAGATCCTGGAATTACATATAATTTATCTGATTCTGAATTAAAAAATTTACCAACATTAGAAGCTAAATTAAAAGAAGTTGTTGATGATCCTAAATCAGAAAAAGGTAAAGCTAAAGTTTTAGATTTAAATACTAATGTTACATTAAAACTTTTTGTTAGGAATATTGATGCATATATTTCTAAAAAACTTTATAGTGATGATACCGCAAAGAAGTTTGATTTCAAAAAAGATGGTACTCGTAGTGGCTGGCCCCAACAAATAGTGTATAAAGAAAATAAATATTTATTCTTTGATCCAAATTCTCTATCTAACGCACCATCTTCAGCTAAACATAGTTATTGGGTTCGTTGGGGTTGGTTTGAAGATAATGTACTTTCAAAATTTTTATCTGTTACAAGTAAAAAAACTGGTGAAATTGTAACTCAATTTAGATCAATAGAAAATAAATTAGAAAAAGGTGGTGGTGGTAGAGTAAGTGGTGATTATGAAAGTGTTAGAATTAGAAATAATGAAAGACTTGAAACTATTGACATAAATAATTATATTTTACCAGGTCAATTTCATCCACAAGAAGCAATTCCTGCACCAGAGATGGGTCTTGCAAAAGTTGAAGGTAAGGGTTTACCAGGCGATGCAATTTTTATAAAAAACTTAGCTAAAATAGTAAACAATGTAGATAATTTTGAACCATTTGCTACGAAAACGGAAATGATGGAGAAGGTAGCGGATCTTGGTGAAGATTGGCAAACACCTACTGGTGGATTAACTGCAAAAGCTAATAAAAGACTATATGCATCTGATCCTACAATGGAAGATAAATCAAAACAGATAAGGTCAGCAAGATATCAAGAATTATTTGGTGAAACAGAAAGTTCGGAAGTGGCAAAACCTGGAAAATACGGTTATCTTAGAAATATGTTAATTAATACTAAAGCAATAAAACAAGCATTTTCTGCAATAGAAGAAGATTTTACTGTAGAACCAATTAACGCTTTTGAATCTCTTGAAATATTATTTGCTAATTTAAATAAAGATTTAAATATTTGGAATTTTGAAATTACAGTAGATGAAAATGAGGATTATAGAGCAAAAATTATAGATAATGCTACGACAGGTTTTGATTTTACAAAAAAGACTATAGAACAAAGATCACAAGTAAGTGAAACTGGAGAAGTTAGTACAGCTGATTCACCAGGTGAAGCTGGTGTATTTTATTTTCCAGTTTGGAGACATGATAGTATTGTAAAAAGACAAAATATTAATGCTAAATTACCTAATGCTATGCAATTAGCTGCAATGTATGGTTCAAATTTAGATCAACTTAAAGAATTTTCTAATCCAGGTGCAACTTTTGGAGAAACAACTGGTGTTTTAATGGGTGGATTAGGTGCCGATGATATAGATATGACTAAATCTGGTTTAGATATTGCTTATAGAAATTCAAATACTAGAATGATAGGAAATATGAATGGATATGCTCATGAAAAGTTAACTAAAGAAGAAGGTGATGATATTATAAGTTTTATGAATAATATAAAATTGGACGGTACACAAAAAATAATAGAACATGCAAAAGATAAGTTGACTGCTATATCAGAGAAGTTAGACGTATCTAAAGAACAATCAGTATATGTTGATGATCAATTTAATTCTGCTATACCACCACCTTTACTTAATCATTTACAAGATGATGTAGTAATAAAATTGTTACTTCGTGAACAAACATTAGAGTATGAAAATGTAGAGTTTCATACATTATATTCATCTAAATTTGATAAAGATGGAAAAATGAGACCTCATTTTATAAAAGCAGTTAAATATTATGTAACTCATCATGGTAAATATAAAAATGCAAATGCATCATCATTAATACCATTAGAAATTGAATTAGATATAGATGGTATAGGTGGTATTTATCCAGGTAATTCTTTTCATTCTAGTTATTTACCTAAAAGATATCAAACTAAAACTGTTTTTCAAATGTTTGAGGTAAATCATAAAGTTGATAGTAGTGGATGGACGGTATCTTTAACTGGTAAAATGAGAACAACTATGGGTAATTTATTTGATAGATATTTAAAATTTGGAGAATTATTACAAAAACAACTTGAACAATATGTAAAACCATCTACTGTACTTGATACTTCTACTGCTCAATTATCTGCAGTGACTACAGGTACAGGACCTGGGGAGAGTTATGCGATGCCAATACCAGGAGTTAATATTGAGAAGTTAGCAGAAGAAGAATTTGACTCAACAAAAAAACAAACACTTAATTTTGATATGGTAGGGGGAGAATCAGAAAATATGGATAATATTATGATTATAGATCATGTTAATTTAAATACAGTTCCAGTAGATGAGGTTAGAACAGTACTTCTTAAACCAAAACCTAAAAAGAAAAAGTCAATTTGGTTTCGTTGGCCGTGGTAAATAGATATGAGTAAACAAGAAATAAAAAAAATACACAATAATACTGATTTTAAAATAGAATTTGCAGGAATTACGCAATTAGGTGAATTTAGGTATGAACATGGTGGAACTGTACAACCAGGTTTAGAATATCATATACATTATATGAATAATAAACGAGAGGTTTATATGACTGAAGGTTCTCATACTAATAGTAGTAAGATAATACGAAAAGTTGGTGGTAAAAAAACATTATTTAAACAGTATACAAATATTAAAGTATCACCAAAAGGTAAATATCCAGAAATTACACCAGCATATCCTTCCGAAACTGATTATGAACTTGGTAGTTTTACAAGATATTTTACACAAAAAGCAAATGATTCTAATGCACTTATATTTGAAATATCAAATAATGATTTTGAAAATAAAAATAATTTATTTAAGTTTATAAAATTTGATTGGGTTATATATGGCACTAAAGAAGAGGTATCTAGATATAATCAAGCAGTAATTAATGATGTAAATAAAAAATTACCAGGAATTAGTAGAAATTTATTCCCATTACAATATTGGAGACCACCTAAAGGTTCACCAGACGATTTACAAAAAAAATTGGTATTATTGAGAAATTCGTAATATATATAATAAATAAAGGTTATAATTATGAAAAATCAAGTCTTAGATAAGGGCTTTGTTGAGGTTGTAGATTCACTTGGAAACGATCTCACAGTAGTTAATTCAGCAAGAGTATCATTTGGTAAAAGAAAAAAATATTGGGATAAGTCAGATGAACATTTAGTACGGTATCTGGTAAAACATAAACACTTTTCACCATTTCGTCACTTACAAGTACAATTTCATATTAAAGCACCAGAGTTCGTTATGCGACAATGGTACAAACACGTTGTAGGTATTGAAACCACATCTAATAGTTCTACTAAAGATCACGCATGGAATGAGATTAGTGGTCGGTATGTTCCTGTAGACGATTATTATTATCCATCATATTTCAGAAAACAATCAGAAGATAATAAACAAGCTTCTGAAGGTGAAATTGAAAATCAAAAACAAGGTTATTTTCTTTGGGAAAAGGGCTTATATCAAGTTCAAGAAATCTATAAAGAGTTATTGGAATTAGGTGTTGCTAAAGAACAGGCGAGAACTATTTTACCATTAAGTCAATACACCGAAGTATATTGGACAGCATCATTTCAGGCGATAATGAACTTCATTGAGTTGAGAGATGAGACAACAGCTCAATGGGAAATTCAAAAATATGCACAGGTTGTTAAAGAATTAATATTTGATATATATCCTAAGATTACTAAAATTTGGAATGATAGTAGAAAATAAAGAACAATTATTAGAATTTACTAAACTTCATGATACTGAAGATAGTATAGTAATTCCTATATTTTGTGATGATAATAAACATCCAGTTGAAATAGAAGTATGTTTATTGTATATTCAGTTAATGAGTGGAAAAGAATTTATCTTACCATTTAATCATAGTGAAACTTTAAATATCGATGTACCCGTATTAAAGTCAAAATTTAAAAAATATACATATGATAGAAAAAAGTTAAATCATTTTATAGAATTAGATAATGTGATAGATATAAATTTTCTACATTATATGGCTACTAATGAATCATTAAATATAGAACATATAGATACTAATGCACATCACTTTTTTAATATGATGTATTATAGGAAGAAGAATGTTAATACTATAATACCTATATTGAAACATTTAGAATATTGTAGGGAGTTGGCTACTATACTTAAAGATACAATTGAAAAATACGGTGAATATGTCAATATGTCATATAACAATGATGTGTTGGATAACTTAACTCATATTGAACATAATGGATTACAAACTATAAATGATGTGGTTTATAGTGAGTATAATACATATACAAGTACAGGTAGACCATCTAATAGATTTGGTGGAATTAATTTTGCAGCTCTTAATAAAAAGGATGGTAGTCGTAAACCATTTGTAAGTAGGTTTGAAAATGGTATGTTAGTTGAATTTGATTTTGATGGATACCATTTACGATTAATTGCTGATAAAATTGGGTATGAGTTTCCAGAAGGTTCAGTACACGAACATATGGCTAAGTTATATGGTGTTGATTATAATGAAGCAAAAGGTCTTTCATTTCAATATTTATATGGTTATATTCCTGATGAAATAAAACAAAATAATGAATATTTTAACAAAGTTAGTATTTATATTAATGCATTATGGGATGATTATAAATCCAAAGAATTTATCGTTTCAGATATTTATAATAAGAAGATATTTAGGAAAAACTTAACAGATATGAACGCTAATAAATTGTTTAATTATACAATTCAGCTGATGGAAACTGAAAATAATATGAAAGTGTTAAGTGATTTGATTCCTAAAATGAAAGACTATAAGAGTAAACTGATACTGTATAGTTATGATAGTTTTTTAGTTGACTTTAATATGGATGATGGTTTAAATTTCCTATATGAAGTTAAAAAAATCATTGAACGAAAAGGTAAGTTTCCTGTCAAGGTTGCTAAAGGTTTAAACTATCACGAAATGGAAGATATTACGGAGAAATTTAGTGATTAAATTGAAAGATTTGATATTCGAAGCAAAGAACGATTTACTAGCAAGTAGGGTTTGGGATTATATCATATCAAATGAAGTATGGGTTACTGAAGAATCATTAAAGGAAATTTCAGATAAAGTTGCTTCGTTTTCAAAGAAAAATAAACAAGATGTGTTTGATGCTGTTATGAGAATTGGTAAAGAAAAAAATTGGTTTACTGAATTTGTAACCGATAAGGTATTTGGAGATTAATAGTGATTACAGATTTAAATAAAATAGCTGATGAGTGGTCATATAGAGTTGGCTCTATTGATTATAAAGATGAAACACATTTATATCACCTTGATGAAATATTACGTGAAAATGGGTGGACTCAAGAAGTTATTGATGAAGTTGTACAAAATTTAAATGAACAAAAAGAACCACCAAAAGAAGATATTGATTTATTGAAAAAACTTGGTATGGAAAAATATCCTGATAAAATACAAGCTGTTTATGATGGTGTATATAAATCACTTCCATTACCTAAAGGTAGTGGTGAGACTGCTTTTAGTAAAACAGAGTATAATTTAAATGATTTAAAATTATATTCTACTAAATTTAATAAAAATGTTTATTTAACAACAGCTGGAAGTGTTAAAAAAATAAGGTCACCTTATGGTGTTAGAATAGCACAATTAAATGTTAGTAAATCTACCAATCCAACAGAAGCTTATTTTGGTAAGGTTTATACATTATATCAGTTTGCAAAGAGTATGGGAAATAAGATAGAAATGGTAAAAAAATTAGCACCTGGTATTGGTTATGAAAAAATGCAAGTTGATAATATGGTAGCAAGAATGAATGCTATGTTTCCAATGTCAGATAGTCAACCATTACAATTACATATAAATGGTCAAGATATGAAAGTTGATATAAATAGTTCTATAAAAGTTCCTGGTTCACCAAAAGCAGATTTAGCTCTTGGCCAAGGAAAAAAAGCAAATTTTTGGATTTCATATAAACATGGAGATTATGTTGATAAGAGTGGTAAAGAATTACCAGCTTCTTTTCAACAATATGGTTCATTAAAATCATTTTTTACAAAACAATTTACTAATAAGGCACAAGATGCTGGTATTGAAAAATTAATTAATAGTTTTTTGGATAAATGTAAAACCAAAGCTACTTATATTATAAAGAATGTTACTGGTGTTAAAGAAGAAAATAGAAAAATATTATTACAAACAAACAATAAAACTTGGAAAGAAGCACCGTCACAAAATCCTAAAATTTGGGGTAGAAATAAAAAATGGTTGGAAAATTCTTTAAAAAAGGTAAAGAAAACTAATTTACACATAGTAGATAAAAAGGGATTTTCTTATAGAAGAGCTTTATTGAATCAAGGAAATGCAGGTAAAAAAATAGTAATGATGTCAATTTTTGGTGAAGATTATCCAACTGGTAAATCTGGTGTAAATAATGTGGATTGTTTATTACAAGATTCAGCTGCTATGGATGTAGCAATGATGATGAATGATGATGTAGCAGTTGGTATCAATATTGAACCTGGAAAAACAGGACATTATATGTTAAATCCGAAAATACATGGTGGTGGAGATACACTTCCAAAATTTACTAAAAATTATGAACCATATCTTGTAATAAGATTTACTGGTGAAATGAACATCGGTTGGAATGATGGTAAAGATATTTTTATTGGAGCTAGATTTTTAATAAATCCAGCTAGTCAATCGAAGGGTGGTACAGATATATAATGAAAACCCAACTACTCTGCACATTCACCAAAAGAAATAAATTCTATGATACAGTAGATATTATTATAGCATGTAATGATATTGTGTTTGATAAGATTTATGTATTTCAAAATGAAAAAGATTATCATCAATTAATATGTACATATAACGTAGAGTATGATGAAGATTTTATGCAAGGTATACCAGATACCATTTCACTTCACAGAAAAAAGAATACAAATACACTTTATACAATTAATGCACTTAATGATTTAATTCGTGAGTTAAATGGTGGTAAGTTAGATAAGACGTTTCCTATAGAATGGGAGAATTATAAGAACTGTTTGCTACTTACAAATGAGGATGGACTCAATAAAATACCGACAAGAATTTACACAATCGTAAATATAGAAACGTGGGAAAAAGATAAAAAATAAAATTGTATTTTCAGCAAATTGATTATACTTATAGTTGTATCAAGGTTATACTTGATTAAAAAATAATAAATAACTAATTAAAAATGGAGAATAAAAATGGATTTAAACGCAATCAAAAATCGTCTTAGTCAACTTCAAACCGCAACAAATAGAACTTCAAACCTTTGGAAACCACAACCTGGTAATCAAATCGTTAGAATTGTGCCTTATAAATTTAATAAGGACAATCCTTTTATTGAGTTATACTTTCATTATGATTTAGGTGGTAAGAATTATCTTTCCCCTATTTCATTTGGTCGTCCTGATCCAATCGAAGAGTTTGCACAAAAACTCAAAGGAACTGGTTCAAAAGATGACTACCGTTTAGGTAGAAAAGTTGAAGCGAAAATGAGGACATATGCTCCTGTAGTTGTTCGTGGTGAAGAGACTCAAGGTGTTCGTTTTTGGGGATTTGGAAAGACAGTCTATCAAGAACTTCTTTCTATAATCGCTGATCCAGATTATGGTGATATCACAGACGCAGTTAGTGGACGTGATGTTGCTGTAGTATTCAAAACCGCTGAAGAGACAGGTAAATCCTTTCCTTCAACATCAATAAGAGTAAAGCCAAATCAAACTCCTATCACAGAGGATGCATCTTTACTTGAAACACTAACAGAAAATCAGAAGAATATTACTGAGATTTATCAAGAACAATCATATGAGGACTTGACACAAGCTCTTAATGATTATTTGAATGGTGGTTCAACTACTGAAGAAACTAAGAAATCAGATGAAAAGGTAGTAGCTGCAGCTTCTACATATGATTCAAAGAAAACTTCAGATGCATTTGATGATTTATTTAATAACTAAATAAAATAATATTGGGTGGCTAGGGTTAAGAGCCACTGCTAGTATATACTTCTGGAGCCACCCATATTTATAGGAGAATTATATGTCAACAAGAGATGACTTGGCTGGTGTCTTAGCGGATACAATTAATAAACAATTCAAGGATATGAAAGTAGCATATTTCCTTGATGGTTCTGATACCACACCTACTGATATAAAAGATTTTGTTTCTACAGGTTCAACAATGTTGGACTTAGCTATTTCTAATCAACCTAATGGTGGTATAGCCGTTGGTAGGATTACAGAATTGAATGGTTTAGAAAGTAGTGGTAAATCTTTAATTGGTGCTCACATATTAGCTGAAACACAAAAAAAAGGTGGTGTCGCTGTTTACATAGACACAGAGACTTCAGTTAGTACTGATTTTTTAGAGGCTATCGGAGTTGATGTTGAGAGTATGTTATATCTACATTTAGAAACCGTAGAAGATATATTTTCAGCTGTCGAAGAGATAGTCGCTAAAGTTCGTGAATCAGATAAAGATAGATTAGTAACTATTCTTGTAGATTCATTAGCTGCTGCTACAACTAAGGTAGAATTAGAAGCTGAATTTGACAAAGATGGTTGGGCTACTTCTAAAGCTATTATACTTTCAAAAGCAATGAGAAAAATTACTCAAATGATTGGTAGACAGAAAATTGCTTTAGTATTCACTAATCAATTACGGCAAAAGTTAGGTGTAATGTTTGGAGATCCTTGGACAACAAGTGGTGGAAAGGCATTACCATTTCACGCTTCAACTCGTATTAGACTAAAGAATGTTGGTCAGATAAAAGATACTAAAAAGAATACTATTGGTATGAAGATGAGGGCTCAAGTTATTAAAAATAGATTGGGTCCACCTATGAGACATGCAGACTTTGAACTTTACTTTGAAAGTGGGATTGATAATGAGGGTAGTTGGTTGCACGTTATGAAAGACCACAAACTTGTAAAGCAAGGTGGTGCTTGGTATACGATGAATGACCATCAAGGGAATGAAATAAAGTTTCAATCTAAAGATTGGGCTGAATATCTTCAGAATGAAAAGTTTAAGAAATACTGTTACAATATGATTTGTGATAAAGTAATTCTTAAATATGAGAAGAATTTTGGAATTGATGATGTAGTTGTGGAAGAAGAAGTAAGTGAGTAATGCAAAATATTTATCTATATTTGAGGAGATAAAGAAAAAAGGTGGATCGTTAGACGGTGGCGAACCTAATGACAAAGTACTCATAATAGATGGTCTAAATACTTTTATTAGAGTATTTAGTGTTATACCAACTACCAATGATGACGGTGTTCATGTTGGTGGAATAGTTGGTTTTCTAAGGAGTATTGGTTATACAATAAATATGATTAGGCCGACTCGTACTATCATTGTTTTTGATGGTAAGGGTGGGTCTAATCGCCGTCGCAAGATATATCCAGAATATAAACAAAACCGTAAAACTAAATATAGGGTAAATCGTTCATATGATTTCGCATCTCAAGAAGATGAGAAACAAAATATGATTATGCAATTACAACGTATAGTTGAATATTTAGATGCTTTACCTGTAACTGTATTATCATATGATAACATTGAAGCAGATGATACTATTGGTTATATTTGTAGGCAAGTTCTTACTGATTCTCAAATTACTATTATGTCAACTGATAAAGATTTTCTTCAGTTAGCTAATGGTAGAATCAAAGTATGGAGTCCTACTAAAAAGAAAATGTATGATGAAGCAGCTGTATTAAATGAATATGGTATTTCATCTCATAATCTTATTTGGTATAGAGTTTTAGATGGTGATAAATCTGATAATATTTCTGGTGTAAGGGGATTGGGTTTAAAAACTATACAAAAAAAATTACCGTTTTTGAGCGAAAATCGTATAGTTAATATAGATGAAGTTATAGATGTTTTACCTGAGTCAAAAGATACTATAGAATTAAATTATAAATTAATGCAATTATCTGATGTAGATATTTCAGGTTCTACAAAAACAAAGATAATAGAAAGAGTGAATGAACCAATTCAAAGATTAATAAAATTTCAATTTGAAAAAATGTTTTTAGAAGATAAGTTATTTACTGCACTTCCTAATGTAACAAGTTGGTTAGCTAATCATTTTAATCAATTGAATCATTATGCAGAGAAAACGCATGAAAGTAACTGATTTTACTGTTGAGAATGTAAATAGAAAATCAGTAGTTAGTTTTATAGAAAAACATCATTATTCACACAATGTAAATGGTATTCAATCCTATTATCATTTTGGCTTATTTAGAGAAGGTAATTTTGGATTACCAACAATGATAGGAGCTATGTTATACGCTATACCTTCAATGCCAGCGACAGCAGCTAAATATAATCCCATCAATCCATCTAAGTGTATGGAGTTAAGAAGATTGGTTTGTGTAGATGATACGCCAACAAATACAGAGAGTTATTTTATAGGACAAACATTTAGATGGTTAAAGCAAAATACTGATATAGAAGTTATAATATCTTTTGCTGATCAACATTATGGTCATTCTGGTGTAATATATAAAGCTACTAATTTTGAGTATCTTGGTGAAACGGCACCAGCTAGAGTATTGATGGTAGATGGTAAAGAATATCATAGTAGGTCTTTGAATCAACATAGGAGACCTTATGGTAGAGAGTTAAAGCGTAGGTACGATGAGGGAGATGAAAATATATTTTTTATTTCCAGAAAACCTAAACATATTTATGTATACTATTTAACCAGAAAAATAAAGAAAGAAATTAAAAGGTTACAAAGTGAGTGAGACTTTAACACAATTTGGAACATCATTTCAAGCTAAGATTATAGCTTCGTTAATGTGTGATATTAAATTTCTACAAACTATTAGTGATATATTACAGCCATCCATGTTTGATTCTGATTCAAACAAATGGTTAGTTAAATCAATAAGAGACTATTATTATGAATATAAAAAACAACCAACCCTTGAAGTTGTAAAGTATAAAATAGATGAGATAGATAATGATGTATTAAAGTCTGGTGTTGTAGATAAGTTAAGAGAGGTTTGGAAGAATATAGAAGCTACAGATTTAGAGTTTGTACAATCAGAAACATTGGATTTTTGTAAGAATCAAACATTGAAAAGTGCTATACTTGAATCTGTTGAGATGTTAGAGAATAAAAATTATGATGGTATAAAATCTATTATAGATGATGCGATGAAAGCAGGAACTACAAGAGATTTAGGTCATGATTATATACCATCTTTAGATTTGAGATTAGCAGAATCTTCTAGAATAACAATAAAAACACCGTGGGATGTTATTAATGATATTACAGATGGTGGATTAGGTGCTGGTGAATTAGGTGTTATTGTTGCTCCTGCTGGTATTGGTAAAAGTTGGACACTTCAAGCTATTGGTGCTGATGCAATTAAAAAAGAAAAAACAATTGTACATTATACATTAGAGTTAAATGAAAATTATGTTGGTTTAAGATATGATTCTATTTTTAGTGGTATTACCACATCAAATATAAAATATTATAAAGATGATGTTAACAAAAAAATATCTTCACTAAACGGGAAGTTACTTATAAAATATTTTCCTACAAAAGCTGCATCAGTTCAAACATTAGGAGCTCATCTAAAACAAATAGAGTTAAGTGGAACTAATATAGATATGGTGATTGTTGATTACGCTGATATATTAATGCCTACAGGAAACTTTAGAGAAAAGAGACACGCTCTTGGAAATATATATGAAGATTTGAGAGGATTAGCGGGTGAACTTGAATTTCCTATATGGACTGCTTCTCAAGCTAATCGTTCAGCATTAGAAGAGGATGTGATTGGTGCTGATAAAGTTGCAGAAGATTATAGTAAAGTTATGACTGCTGACTTTGTTATGAGTATGAGTAGAAAAGTAGAAGATAAGATTGCTAATACAGGTAGGTTTCACGTGATTAAAAATAGATTTGGAATAGATGGTATTACTTATCCATCAACTATTAATACTAATATTGGTGTAGTTAAGATACATGAAGGTAGTAGTCAGTTTGGGAAAGAGGCACAGAATAAGATGGATAATAGTCAAGAGTTTTTGAGGAAGGAATTAGCGAACAAATATAATGATATGGAAAAAAAAGTTGACGGATTTGAATAAATTCTAAATTTGATTTAATATATATTATATTTATTAGTGTTACGATTAAAAGATTATAAGAGGAATTATAGATGGAGAAGTTTGTTTTATCAGAAAATTTTATAGCTAAGTATAAAAGAAAAAGACCACCCTTTGGTTTTAATGGATTGGGTGAATTAGTATATATGAGAACATATTCTCGTATAAAAGAAGATGGAAAAAATGAAAGATGGTGGGAAACCGTCCAAAGGGTTGTAGAGGGAACTTATTCAATGCAAAAAAATTGGATAGACTCTCATCAGTTAGGTTGGAATCCGTGGCAAGCTCAAAAATCAGCACAGGATATGTATGATAGAATTTTCAATATGAAGTTCTTACCACCAGGTCGTGGTTTATGGGCTATGGGAACACCAATTACTGAAGAAAAGAAGTTATATGCTGCACTAAACAATTGTGCTTTCGTATCTACTAAAACACTCAAAGAAGATTACTCAAAACCATTTTGTTTTTTAATGGACGCATCAATGTTAGGTGTAGGAGTTGGTTTCGACACAAAGGGTGCTGGTGAAATAATAATAAAAGGTGTAGATACAACGAGAGATGAACAATTGTATGAAATACCTGACACTCGTGAGGGTTGGGTAGAATCATTAAGATTATTATTAGAAAGTTATTTTCATGGACAATCCCCCGTTGAGTTTGATTATACAAAGATTCGACCTGCTGGTGCACCAATTAAAGGATTTGGTGGAGTATCAAGTGGACATGAACCATTAAAAGAAGTTCATGCGGAAATTAGAAATATATTAGATGATAATATTGGTAATCCAATAACAGTAACTACAATTGTAGATGTAATGAATCTTATAGGTAAATGTGTTGTAGCAGGTAATGTTCGTAGGACTGCTGAGATTGTGTTCGGTGATCCAAATTCAGAAGAATATTTAAACTTAAAGAATTATAAAGTAAATCCACACAGAGATCAATATGGTTGGACATCAAATAATTCTATATTCGCAGAACTCGGTATGGATTATACTGATGTGTGTAAAAGAATTACAGATAATGGTGAACCAGGATTTGCATGGTTAGATAATATGAGAAAATTTTCTCGTATGCAAAATGGTGGAGATAATAAAGATCACAGAGTTGCAGGTGGAAATCCATGTTTAGAACAATCATTAGAAAGTTATGAGTTGTGTTGTTTAGTAGAAACATTTCCAGCTAATCATGATTCATTAGATGATTATAAAAGAACATTAAAGTATGCTTATTTGTATGCTAAAACAGTAACTCTCGGTAGAACTCATTGGCCTGAAACAAATCGTGTTATGTTAAGAAATCGTAGAATAGGTTGTTCAGTTAGTGGTGTTGCACAATTTATTACGAAACATGGAATGGATGATTTAAGAAAGTGGTTAGAAAAAGGTTATAAGACAATTCAAGAGTGGGATAAAATGTATTCAGATTGGTTTGCGGTTCCAAAATCAATTAAGACCACAAGTGTTAAACCAAGTGGTACAGTTTCACTCTTAGTAGGAGCAACTCCAGGAATGCACTATCCTGAGTCAAGATTCTACATAAGAAGAATGAGATTGTCAAAACATTCAGAGTTAATAGAACCACTAATGAAAGCTGGTTATACAATAGAACCTGCATTTGGTTCAGAAAATTCAACGATGGTTGTAGAGGTGCCGGTAGATGTAGGAGAGGGAATAAGAACAGCGGCTGAACTTTCGATTTGGGAACAATTCAGTTTAGCCGCGTTCTTACAACGACATTGGGCAGATAATCAAGTTAGTTGTACAGCCACATTTGATCCTGAGATAGAAGCAGACCAATTACCATACGTTTTAAATTATTTCCAATATAGATTAAAAGGTATATCATTATTACCAAGACATCCATTAGGAGCATATAAACAAATGCCATATGAATGTATTGAAGAAAAAGAATATAATAAACAAGTTAAAAAACTTGGTAAGTTATCATTTGGTGTTATTAAACATGAAGAAGCTGATATAGATAAATTTTGTAATAATGATGTTTGTGAAGTTGTTCCAATGACTGGTGACAATGATGACCAAGAATATGCAAATTAAATTTCACATACAACAAGACAGCGGACAGGCAGTTGACGCACCTGTGGAAAAATGCGTCTTAACTTCGTTAACGAAAACAAAACAAGGAGACGTTTTATGAATAAACGTAATCTAATATCTTCGTTGGTAATGTTTCTTGCACCAATTATCCTTTGGGGTCAATCGGTGTCAGGAATTGTTAGTGATGGAGATAAACCTTTGGTTGGAGCTAATATAGTAGTTGATGGTACTGATTTAGGAGCTACATCTTCGGATGATGGTTCTTATATTATTGTCTTAGAAGGTGGCACTGGTACTTATTCAATTACTGCTTCATACATTGGGTACTCATCGGTATCTAGAGAGATAGTGGTGGGTGAGGAAAATGTAGGTGTTGATTTCACACTTGTGATTGATGCACTTGCTATGTCAGCATTAGAAGTTTTGGCTTCTAGAGCTGATGAAAAGACACCTGTTGCTTACACTACAGTATCTAAAGCAGATATGGAAGTGCGTCTTGGTAGTCAAGACATTCCTATGGCTTTGAATACTACACCAAGTGTATATGCAACACAACAAGGTGGTGGTGCGGGTGATGCTCGTATCAATGTTCGTGGTTTTAACCAACGAAATGTGGCAGTAATGATAAACGGAGTTCCCCAAAATGATATGGAGAACGGATGGGTTTATTGGTCTAATTGGGATGGTGTAGCTGATGCTGCTCATTCTATTCAGATGCAAAGAGGTCTATCAGCTGTTAATCTTGCAACACCTTCTATTGGTGGAACTATGAATATAATTACCGATCCTGCTTCTCACGAAAAAGGTGGTAAGTATAAACAAGAAGTTGGTGCAGGTGGATTTCTAAAATCTACTATCAACTATAATTCAGGTTTGATTGGTGATAAACTAGCACTTAGTGGTACGATAGTTCGTAAAACTGGTGATGGTGTCATTGATAAAACTTGGACAGATGCTTGGGCTTACTATTTTGGTGGTTCTTACCAAATGAACGATGCAAATCGTTTTGAGTTGTATGCAATTGGTGCACCGCAACGTCATGGACATAACCTTTATAAACAAAATGTAATGGCTTATGACCAAGAGTTTGCTAAAGAAGTAGCTGATTATGATGCTCTTTCTTCTGCTGATTCAGATGATGATGGTACAAGTGATTGGGATGAATATGTAGCAAAATTCACCGATGATAATGGTGATGATGCTGGTAGACTTTTCAATCAAAACTGGTCACCAATTAATTCAGATTACAAAGGTAAACAATATTGGTATATGTATGGAGCTCGTACAGTAGATAGGTTTAATCCTAACTTCTTGAACGAACGTGAAAACTTCTTCCATAAACCATTAGTTAATCTTAACCATTTCTGGAATATTGACGATAAAACACGAGTAAGTTCTGTGTTATATTGGTCTGGTGGTTCAGGTGGTGGTACTGGTACTTATGGTAAAATACCTACAATGGATGCTGATGGTAACTTGGGTGATGATGACTATAAGTTTTACTATGGTTCAAGTCCTTGGACTCGTGATTGGAATACACTTATAGCATATAACTCAGGTGATGAAGATACAGTTTATGTAGATAAGAAACCACTTGTAAGAGCACCAGGTCAATCAGTTGGTATTCTTCGTAATAGTATCAATCGTCAAAATACACTTGGTCTTATTTCTAAACTTAACTATGATTTTAGTGATGAACTTAAATTACAAGTTGGTTTAGATTGGAGAACTGCTGGTATAGAACATGCTCGTGAAGTTCGTGACCTTATGGGTGGTGAATTTTATGTGGACTTTGCTGATGACAATGCACCAGATGGTAAAGAAGTTGGGTTAGGTGATATTATTGCCTATCATAATGAAACTACCGTTGATTGGTTAGGTGGATTTGTACAAGGTAACTATCAATCAGATGTATTAAATGTGTATGGTATGGGTGGAGTATCACGTATTGCTTATACTTACCAAGACCATTTCACAGTTGCAAATGAAGTAGTTTCAGCTGACGCTATTATGACTACTCAGTTCAAAGGTGGTGCTATGTATGATGTTGCTGATGGTCTTAGTGTATTCGCCAATGGTGGATATGTTGAGAAACCACCAATTATGGATAATGTAATCTACTATGATGGTACTGTCGCTTCAGATCCTGCTAATGAGAAATTCATTGGTACAGAAGCTGGTGTTAATTGGATTGCTGGTAAGTATGCTGTTAAAGTAGGTGCTTATAATATGGATTGGAAAGATAGAAACCTTACTAAATCTGTAACTACAGGTCAAGGTGATTCAGGTGATACTGATGTTATCTTTCTAAGTGGTATTAACCAAAACCATAAAGGTATCGAAGTAGAAGCAGCTGCTCAATTACATGATATGGTTGGTGTAACTGCTACTTTCAGTACAGGTAATTGGATATTCGCTGGTGATGCTGCTGGTAATTATCAAGAGAATGAATACAATGATGAAGGTCAAGTAATTGGTCTAAAATCTACACCGTATTCATATGCACTTGATGGTTTGAAAGTTGGTGATATGCCACAAACCGCATTTGTTGGTGGAATTACACTTACACCAATGAAAGGTCTGAAAGTTCAAGCTCTATATAATTGGTATGATAATAATTATTCCGATTGGAGTCCTGATAGTCGTGAATACGATGGTTCAGATGAAGATTCAGACAGAGAGCAAGTATGGATGGCTCCATCTTACTCTAAAGTTGATATTCATGCTTCTTATGATTTACCAGAAGTTGCTGGATTTCATCCACAAGTCTTTGTTCATGTGTTTAACGCATTAGATGCAACATTTGTACAAGACGCTGTTGACCATAGTCAATATAATAGTTGGGGTGACAAAGTTCACGCCGCTCAAAACGCTGAAGTATTTCTTGGAACACCAAGATATTTCAACGCTGGACTATCGGTTAATTTTTAAAATGATAATTTGGGGGGTTGAAATATATCCCCCTTTTTATTAAAAAAAAGCTTGACTTTGTTATAATTTCTTTGTATATTTAACTGTTGATAAAGGGGGTTTTACAACCTTAATGTATAATGTATCAAAATATTTATTACGATAGAAGAATAAATAAAATGCACGTTTGGGATGATAAGTTTGGACATCAAACTTTTCGTTATAAGAAGTATGCCTATGTTAAAAATAGAGCTGGAACTTATATATCTCTTTATGGTGATAAATTAAAAAGAATAAATAAGTGGGATAAAGAACAACCAGATTTATTTGAATCGGATGTTAATCCAGAAATAAGAGTATTAGTAGATAATTATACAAATTCAGATGATGTTTCTAGTGGACATCGTACAATGATATTTGATATTGAGGTAGAAGTTACAACTGGATTTCCTGATATTGAAAAGGCTGAAAATAGAATAACTGCAATAGGTTTTAATGATCCGTTAACAGATGAATATTTTTGTTATGTGTTAGATACTACAAATAAATTAAAGTTAGAGAATGATACATCAATTGATATAATAAAGTCTTTTTTTGATGAGTATGATTTATTAAATGCATTTTTTATGAAGTATATGGAAATACAACCAACTATATTAACAGGTTGGAATGTAGAGTTTTTTGATATACCGTATCTTTATAATAGAGCTTGTAATGTTCTTGGTAAGAATGTTGCTGATTTATTATCGCCAATTCAGAATGTACAATGGAGTGATTTTAGTAAGAGATATAAAATTGCTGGCGTAAGTATATTAGATTATTTACAGTTATATAAACGATTTACGTTTAGTGAAAAGTCATCATATAGATTAGATGCTATAGGTGAATATGAAGTTGGTGAAAAGAAAGTTGAGTATGAAGGAACACTTAATGACTTATATGAAAATGATTTAAATAAATTTGTACAATATAATTTACAAGACGTTAAGTTAGTTAAGAAGTTAGATGATAAATTAGATTTCATTGAGATAGCAAGAGGTTTGGCTCACTTAGGTCATGTTCCATATGAGGATGTGTTTATGAGTTCTCGATATTTAGAAGGTGCTATTTTAGTATATTTAAAAAAACAAAATATTGTTGCACCTAATAAACCACCAAGACCAAAGAAATTTTCTAATGATAAGTTTGTTGGAGCATATGTACAAGACCCAATTAAAGGTAAACATAATTGGGTGTATGATTTAGATATTACTTCTATGTATCCATCTTGTATTATGTCATTGAATATATCACCAGAAACTAAAATTGGTAAATTAGAAGGATGGAGTCCAGAAGAATTTATTAGAGGTAAAAAGAAAACTTATTCTATAACAAATGATGAAAAATTATTAGGAAGATTTACAGAAACAGAGTTAAAAGGATATTTAGAGAATAGGTCTATTGGAATAGCTACTAATGGTGTAATGTACCGTACAGATAAAGATGGATTGTTACCAGCTTTATTAAGAAAATGGTTTGATGAAAGAGTAGAGTATAGAAAATTGTCTAAAAAGTTCTTTGAAGATGGTGATAAGGAAAAATCAGATTATTTCGATAGACGACAATATTTACAGAAAGTTTTATTAAATAGCTTATATGGTGTATTAGGTTTACCAGTATTTAGGTTTTATGATTTAGATAATGCAGAAGCTGTTACTTATACTGGTCAATCATTGATTAAGTTTACAAAAAAGATTGCTAACAATTATTATAATAACGAACTTAATGATAAAGAAAATTATTGTATTTATATTGATACTGATTCAGTTTTCTATTCAGCTCTTCCATTAATTAATAAACGATTTTCTAATACTTCATTTTCTGAAGTAGAAATGACTAAAAGAATTATGGAAATTTGTGGAGAGTTACAAGATTATCTTAATATGAGTTACAATTATTTTGCTAAGAAATTTTGTAATTTAGATAAACACCGCTTTGATATAAAACAAGAGGTTATTGCTAAGAGTGGATTGTTTGTTACTAAAAAAAGATATGGCTTGAAGATTATTAATGATAATGGTAAGAAAGTTAATAAGATGATGGTAAAGGGATTGGATACAGTACGTTCTAGTTTTCCAACTGCTATGAGAGAAATGTTAAGTAAATTATTAGAAGATATTTTAATGGATGTACCAAAGGAACAGTTGGATAAATATATAATTAATTTTAGAAATAGTATGAAGTTAATGAATTTTGATAAAATTGCTATACCAACTGGTGTAAAGAAAGTTACAAAGTATAAAATTAAAGATGGAGATATATTTAAGTCTTATAAATTAGGAACACCAGTTCATGTTAAAAGTTCAATATTTTATAATGATATGTTAAAACATTTGAAAATATCAAAAAGATATTCGCCAATACATAATGGTGATAAGATTAAATGGGTTTATTTGAAAAACAATCCTATTGGGTTACAGACAATAGCTTATAAAGGATACGAAGATCCACCTGAGATTATATCATTTATTAAACAGTTTATTAATTCAGATAAACTTTATAAACAAGCTTTACATAAGAAAATTATGATGTTATATGAAGCATTGGGTTGGGGTGAACCAACGGATGCTACCAAAACAATGGAAAAATTTTTTTGATTTTAACAAAACAAACTAATATATATGTATATATGGTTATAATTAATAGGAGAAGTTATGAATAAACAAAAGTTAGTTCGTTTCATTAATAAATATTACTTGAATGGAACAGTTAATTCAGTAATATTAAATAGTAAATCGAGTAAGTTGGCAGCTAGATTTATATCAGGTGATAAAACTTTACTGGGTGAATTAGAAATGGACAAATGGCAGTTTGAAGATTCCGAAGTAGGAATCTATAGTACAGAACAATTATTGAAATTGCTTTCTGTATTAGATGAGGATATCAATGTAACTATAAATAAGGCTGGTGATAAATCAATTGCACTAAAAGTAAGTGATGCATCATCTTCAGTAAATTATATGTTAAGTGATATATCTATTATTAGTAAACCGCCACAATTAAAATCTGTACCCAATTTTGAATTAAAAATTGATGTTACACCAAACTTTATGAATAAGTTTATTTCAGGTAAAAGTGCTTTAGCTGAAACTGATAATTTTACAGTTATTACAGATGGAAGTGAAACTAAACTTGTGATAGGATACGCTTCAATAAATACTAATAGGGTAATTATACCAGTTACTACAACAGAATCAAGTAATATTGATAATGTATCTTTTAATGCTAATATTTTCAAAGAAGTACTTACTGCTAATAAAGAATGTGAAAGTGCTACTTTAGAAGTTAGTAGTGAGGGATTATCTAAAATTACTTTTAGAGTAGATGATTTTAGTGTAACTTATTGGTTAGTAGCATCAACTGATGTCGATTAATAATTGTGATACTTCAAAAGTCTTATTAAGACCAATACAAAAACCATTAGCAAGAAGCATAATAGAAAAGAATCACTATAGTGGTAGATTATCTTCTTGCAGGTATGCGTTAGGAGTTTTTTATCAACCTGGAAACCAACATAAGTTTTTCGATGAACTTGAAGAGAAGTTAATTGGTTGTGTAGCTTATGGGTTTCCAATTGGTAGAAGAGTATTGGGTTCTATATTTAAAGATGATTTAGAGTTAACTACTAAAAATATTTTAGAATTAACAAGACTTTTTATTCACGATGGATATGGTAAAAATATTGAATCTTATGTTATATCACAATCTTTTAAATGGTTAAAGAAAAATGCATCAAACATAAAGGTTTTAATATCATATGCAGATCCTGAACAAAATCATGCTGGTGGAATATATCAAGCAACCAATTGGTTATATCAAGGATGTGGAGATATACAGATGGCACCGACATTTAGTTTGAAAATAGAAGAAGATGGTGAATGGATTCATAGTAGGACTGTGTATTCTTTGTATGGTAGTAGTAACGTTGAGCATTTAAAGAAGCAAATAGGACACACATTTTGGTTAAAGAAAGAAGCAGAAAAACATAGATATTTATATTTTATTGGTAATAAGAAAGAAAATAGACTATTTATGAATACATTAAAACATCCACTATTACCTTATCCAAAAGAGGCTTTAAATAAAGCAGAAGTTATGAAATATGAAGTAGATAATAAAGGTATTTATAATGAGTAATACTTTATGGGTAGAAAAGTATCGGCCTTCTTCAATGGATACTTACATTGGGAATAAACATCTTAAAAGTAAAGTATCTATTTATTTGGAGAGTGGCGATTTACCACACCTTTTATTGTATGGAAAGGCTGGTACAGGTAAAACCACTCTCGCAAAATTATTGGTTAAAAATATAGAATGTGATTATCTATATATTAATGCATCTGATGAAAATAATGTAGATACAGTTAGAACTAAAGTGAAGAACTTTGCATCTACAATAGGTTTCAAAGATATGAAGATTATTATATTAGATGAGTGTGATTACATTACACCTAATGCTCAAGCTGCTCTTCGTAATCTTATGGAAACATTTAGTAAACATTGTAGATTTATATTGACTTGTAATTATGTAGAGAGAATTATAGACCCAATACAAAGTAGGTGTCAATCGTTTCAAATAATACCACCATCAAAACAAGAGGTAGCATCACATTTATATAACATACTTCATGATGAGGGAGTTGATTTTCAGATTGATGATATAAAGGTTTTGGTTAATAGTGGTTATCCAGATATCCGTAGAGTTATTAATTCTTCACAACGAAATGTAGTTAATGGTAAACTGAAATTGGATACAAGTAGTATTCTACAAAATGATTATAAATTAAAATTATTAAAGATTTTAAAAACACAAAATAAGAAAACTGCTTTTAAAGATATTAGACAATTATTAGCAGATAATAAGATTACAGATTTTGCTGATTTGTTTCGTTTGTTGTATGATGAAGTTGATGATTGGGGTAAGGGTTATGTTGCGGAATGTATTTTGATTATATCAAGATATGAATTATCAGATAGTCAAGTAGTTGATAAGGAAATCAATGCTATGGCTATGTTAATAGAATTATTAGGAGTTATAAAATGATAAATGAAAAATATTGGGGTGAAAAGAAATCATCAATTAAAAAAAGTGCACAACCAAATGGTGGTAAACCAGAAAAACACATAGCAGTTCACGAGAACAAGATTTATTATTATGCTGGAGTAAATAGAGAAAGTGTAGTAGAACTCAATAAAAAGATAGGTGAGCTAGAATCTAAAAATTTAATAATGTCAAATACTTTAGATATAGACACACCACCTATAAAAGTATTGATAAATTCAGGTGGCGGTTCAATCACTGCAGGTATTTCTTCAATGGATACTATATTAAGATGTAAAGTTCCAGTTGAAACATATGTAGATGGGTTCTGTGCTAGTGCTGGTACATTTCTTTCAGTAGTAGGTGATACTCGGTATATGAGTAGAAATTCTTATATGTTAATTCATCAATTATCAACTCAATTTTGGGGAAAGTATTCAGAATTCGAAGATGAGAAAAAGAATCTTGATTTAATGATGATAACTATTAAAAATGTTTATAAAAAATACACTAAAGTTCCATTGAAAGAACTAAACACGATATTAAAACACGATTTATTGTGGGATGCAGAAAAGTGTTTAGAATATGGATTAATTGACGAAATTATTTAAGAGGTATTAAAATGACAACAAAAGCAATGAAACCACTAAAAAATCCAAATGCACAAGTTAGAGTTGATTTAAAAGATGCAGAAACTATTAAATGTAATAGTTGTAATAACTATTTATTTATAACTTCATTTATATTAAAGAGGTTATCTGCATTAGTATCACCTAATGGACAAGAAGCACTCATTCCTGTACAAGTTTATAGTTGTGGAAATTGTGGTGAGGTAGCAGAAGGATTTTTAGAAGGTAGTGGATTGGAAGAAAAAGTAAAAGAAAATTCATTATCTCGTTTAGATTTGTGATAAAGAAGAAAAGTCTTTTTGACCACATAAATCAAATAACATCTATCCAGAATCCTAATTATTGGGATGATACATCTGATGAAGATAAGAAGTCGTGGTCTAATTATATGATTCATAGATTTTTGTCTATGAAAATGGAATGGATAGAGTTAGTAAATGAAATACAAAAATATAATTTACAACCAAAAGAATTATATAAACTATATACCAATGTATTACCAAAAGGTAAGCAGTGGTTAAAATACATAAAGAGGAGAAATCAAATGGATTATCCAAATTGGTTAATTAATATAGTAACTAATCACGAAGAGATTAGTAAAAAAGAAGCAATAGAATATATCGATATGTTAATGCTCACAGAAGGTGGTATGTTGGAGTTAGGAGAATTAGCTCAGAAGTGGGGTATTGAACCTAAAAAGATAGAAGATGCTGGTTTGAATGTACTTGGCAGTGTTGGTGGGTATTCAGCTGGAAATTAAAATTAACTCTTGACTTATATACTAATTTATATGTATATTCAAGTATGAGATAGGGAGTATTATATGCCAGATATAATAAAAGAATCAAAAAGAAAAGTAACATATGAAACTATATCAACAGATAAAACTGTTGTTCAACAAATGGAAGAAGAATGGCCTCAAATGACAGCAGAGTTTCGTAGATTACAACGAGAACAATACGAATTGTTCTTACATAAACAACATGATTACGGGCCAGGTAATATTTCAGTTGGGACACAATTACAAACTAAAGAAGAAGTGAAATTATCATTAACAGGTTTATGGTTTAGAATGAATGACAAATTACAGAGAGTAAAAACTTTATTGATGAACAATAGAGAATCGGCTGTAAAAGATGAACCATTAGAAGATGCTTTTCTTGATGTTTCCAATTATGGAATTATGGCTACTATTGTAAAGAATGGTAAATGGGGAAAATGAAAAGAGTAAGTTATAGTCAATATAACCAATGGATAACTTGTCCATATAAATGGAAATTAAATTATATAGATGAGTTGGGTAAATATACTGATAGTATTCATACTTTGTTTGGTACTTCAATGCATGAAGTATTACAAACATATCTTACTGTAATGTATAATGATACTATCAAAACTGCAGATGCATTACCATTAGATAAAATGTTATTACATAGAATGAAAACAAACTATGTTGATATAATGAAAGAAAATGGTGGTGAAGTTTTTTGTGAACAAAAAGACATGGAAGAATTTTATAACCACGGGTTATTGATATTAGAGTGGTTTAAAAAGAAACGTGGAATGTATTTTAGTAAAAAAGGGTATGAATTAATTGGTATAGAAGTTCCAATAGAATATAAGTTATCAAATGATATTAAATTTATTGGGTATATGGATGTAGTTATATATGATAAGGTGAGAGATAGATATAAGATTATAGATATAAAAACATCCACTATGGGATGGAATAAATATATGAAGGCAGACAAGAATAAAACAGACCAATTGTTATTGTATAAACAGTTTTATGGAGCTGAAAATGATATACCTATGGATAAAATAGATGTAGAATATTTTATTGTTAAAAGAAAGTTGTATACAAAGGTTGATTTTCCACAAAGAAGAGTTCAAACATTTACACCAGCAAATGGTAAACCATCTATAAATAAGGTTATTAATAATTTAAATCAATTTATAAATGAATCTTTTATTGATGGAGAATATAATACAGAACATATTTATATAAAACAGCCTTCTAAGAAGAACTGTAGGTTTTGTGAATTTAATCAAAGTGAACATTGTGATGTAGGAGTTATATAATGCTGTCTAATATACGAGTAAGAATGAAGTTATCAGATTTTATAAATACTGATAATGAAAAAGAAATAATGGAAATGATAAATAAAACTCATAGTGATTTGAGTACTACTATTTTATTACATTTGTGGTATGAAAATGATGAAATAAGTTCTACTGATTTAAAAGATTTTTTACTTAGATGGGAGAATATATTACATTTTAGAACTATTGTAAAAAATAATTCAAATGTAGAACAATACGAGTTTGTATTTTTTGATATAATTCCAATTAGTGTTCCTAAAAATGAAAAATATAGATTTGCATATACTTACATAAATACTGATAAAATTATAGATGGTTTAAATGAGTTGTACGCTTGTATAAAATTTATTAAGTTAGATAGGCCAGCAAAAAGACAAAAGAGAAATGATTACGAAGATTAAAATTGGTATAGTAGGTAGTAGAAGCTATACTAATAAACAGAAAATAAAAGATTTAATATTTGAAATAAGAGAAAAATATGGTGATGAAGTAGAAATAGTTAGTGGTGGACAAAAAGAAGGAGCTGATGGATTAGCTAAGAAGTTTGCACTTGAATTTGATATGATATATGTAGAGTTTCCACCAGTACATTATAATCATAATATACATTGTAAGTTATCAGCTAAACATTATAATAAACCATATTATGTTACAAATTATTTTAAAAGAAATAAACAGATTGCAGAGTATTCTAATATTATAGTTGCATTCATACCAGATGGGGTTGAATCAAGGGGAACAATGAATACAATTAACCATGCTAGAAAATTAAAAAAAATGATTAAAATAATAAATTAGTATATATTTATATATGTATATATTAAAGGGTTTTTTATGGATTATAAATTAACATCAGTAAAGATATTACAAGATTTATATAAAAAGTTTAAAATAAATGCTTTATCTGATGAATTCACATTACAAAAGTTAGTTAATCGTTCAATGGATTTATATTTATTGGATGGTGATTTTAAATTAAAGATACATGAGTATAAAAATCTTAAATCAAGTGGGAGTAGGTTATGAGGAATAAATTGATAGAATCAGTTAAGAGTTATTTGCAGGGTAATATAGATAAACATTGTGCTAATTTAGAAAATTTATTAGAGAATCACGTAGCACTTGCAGAACATCCTGATATTATTGATACGATAGAAAAAGAATTGGATGTAGTTGCTGATTATGAAGATAAACTAAATGTGTTAAATAAATATTTTTATAAAAGTTTACCAAAAGATTCTGAGGTTTTACATGGCTAAAAAGAAGATAATGTTACTATCAGATGATTTAAGAATGTCATCTGGTGTCGGTACGATGTCAAAAGAGTTTGTTCTTGGGACATTAGATAAATACGATTGGGTACAGATAGGTGGAGCAATTAAACATCCAGAAGAAGGTAAAATAGTTAATATGGATGAAACAGCTCGGACCGAGACGGGGATTAAAGATGCTAAGTTAACAATTTATCCTATAAGTGGTTATGGGAGCCAAGAACTATTAAGAAATCTTTTAATAAGAGAAAAACCAGATGCAATTCTACACTATACAGACCCTAGATTTTGGGGATGGTTGTATGATATGGAACATGAAATTAGGCAGGAGATGCCTATTTTTTATTATAATATATGGGATGATTGGCCAGCTCCACAATATAATGAATTCTTTTATGAGTCTTGTGATTTGATTATGAATATATCCAAACAGACAGTTGCTATTGTAAATGATGTTTGGACAAAGAATACACCTGAAGATTGGCAAGTTACTTATTTACCACATGGAATTAATGAGAAATATTTTTATCCTATTAGTATTTATGATGATGAATACAAACAAGTAGAATCAATGAAAAAACAGCTTACAGCTGATACTGATATAGAATATGTTATATTTTATAATAATAGAAATATCAGACGTAAGTCTCCGGGTGACCTTGTATTAGCATTTAAAACTTTTTGTGATATGTTACCAAAGGAAAAAGCTGATAAATGTTGTTTATTAATGCATACACAACCACGAGATGAAAATGGTACAGATTTACCAGAAGTTGCAAGAGTTATTGCTCCCGAGTGTAATGTATATTTTAGTGATAAAAAAATAGAACCAAATCAATTGAATTGGTTATATAATATGTCAGATATTACAATTAATATTGCATCTAATGAAGGATTTGGATTAGGAACTTGTGAATCATTGATGGCAGGAACACCAATTACAGTTAATGTGACGGGTGGATTACAAGATCAATGTGGATTTAAGTATAAAGATAAGTTGTTAACGTATGAAGATTATAATTGGGTAAAATCATTACATGATGATAGAAAATGGGCTAAAAATGAAGATTTAACTTGGGGTGAATGGGCAAAACCAGTTTGGCCTTCAAATAGGTCTATGGTGGGTTCAATACCAACACCTTATATTTTTGATGATAGATGTAGGTTTGATGATGTAGCACAAGCTATGAAAGAGTGGTATGATATGGGACCAGATAAGCGTAGAGAATGTGGTATGAAAGGACATGAATTTGTAACAGGTGATTTTTCTATGATGACAGCAAAAGCAATGTCTCAAAATTTTATAGATCATATGGAAACTGCATTTGATAAATGGACACCACGAAAACGTTATAGTATTTTTAAAGCATAGGAGTTATAATGAGCGATAAACCAATATGTTTAGTTACTGCGCCAGTCGGAACACGGAGTGGGTATGGGGCGCACAGTAGAGATATATGTAGAGCATTAATTAAGTTGGATAGATATGATGTAAGGATATGGCCAGTCAGGTGGGGTAATACACCTATGAATGCTTTACATAAAGATGATTCAAATGATAAAGAAATTATTGATAGATTATTAGAAAATCCGCAATTAGAAAGACAACCAGAGATACATATTCATGTTGTTATACCGAATGAGTTTAGTCCTGTAGCTAAATATAATATAGGTATTACTGCAGGATTAGAAACTACAGCATGTCCACCGCAGTGGATAGAGGGTATGAATAGAATGAACATGAATATTGTACCATCAACATTTGTTAAAGATACATTAGTTAAAACATCTTTTGACGTTAATGATGATAAAACAAATCAAAAGGTTGGTGAACTTAAAAATGAAAAACCATTAGAAGTTTTGTTTGAGGGAGCAGATACAAATATTTATAAGCCAACAAAAGAATTTTCTAAAAGTTTTGTGGACGAGATGAATAAGGTTGATGAGACATTTAATTTTTTATATGTTGGTCACTGGCTACAAGGAAACATTGGTAAAGATAGAAAAGATACAGGTATGTTAGTAAAAGTATTTTGTGAAACATTTAAAAATATGAAAAGAAAACCTAGTTTAATAATGAAAACAAGTGGTGCTGGATTTTCTGTATTAGATAGAGAAAGTATACTTAATAAGATTAAAGATATCAAAAGTTCAGTAAAGGGAGATTTACCAAATATTTATTTATTACACGGAGATTTTACAGATGAAGAAATGAATGATTTATATAATCATCCAAAAGTAAAAGCTCATATTTCATTTACACATGGAGAAGGGTTCGGTAGACCATTATTGGAAGCTTCATTAAGTGAAAAACCAATTATTGTTTCTAATTGGAGTGGACACACAGATTTTTTGAAAAAACCAAATGCATTAATGATTGATGGTTCTTTACAAAATTTAGAAAAGGGTTCATTTCCTGATGATTATTATGTTGATGGAGCGAAGTGGTTTACAGTAAATTATCAACAGGCTTCAACTATTATGAAAAATGTGTATAAGGGATATAGAAAATATACACTTGGTGCTAAAAAATTAGCAACATATAATAAATCAAAATTTTCATTAGATGCAATGACAATACAACTTGGTAAAATACTTGATAATTATGTACCAGAGTTTCCTAAAGAGATTAAATTAAATTTACCTAAATTAAAGAAAGTAGAATCCGCTGACGTTCCTAAAATTAAATTACCTAAATTAAAAAGGGTTTAATGTGGAAAAAGTGATAACGTGTCCAGTTTGTTTTGATGTAAATAAATGTTTTGAAGATATACAAGAGACATTTAGTTCATATTTGTGCTTTAAATGTGGTTTTATGAGTGATTCTCGTTATGAGATAGGAAGTTTACAACTTATAGAGAATCTTAAAAAATCACCTAAATTAGTTAGAGAAACAAAGATTGAAGATAAGGAACGAGGTATAGTTTGGTTTCCATCTGTAATTAATATGGGTAAATTAGGTATGATTTTTCCAGAAGGAACTTCGGATAGTTATTATTGGAAGTATGCTAAAGTTATAGATATTCCTAAAGAAGAACAGCCTTTATATGATAATCATACTCAAAGACTTGATGTTGAAAATGCACAAACATTTAGTCAGTATGAATTTGTAAAAGCTTGTGAGTCAATGGGAATTACAAAGGATATGAAATAAGATGCCTAAACAAATATACACTTGGGGAAAAGTAACTGCCGGGGATATTATATCATTTAGGTATAAAGGAAAGAAAGCAACTGGTACATTAACTACTTTACTTGTATTGAATCCGAGAATGCCTTATACACGGAAAGATAAAACTAAAACTTTTCATTTAATAGGTTTAAAGTTGGAGAGTCGTGGTAACATACCGACAATTAAAAGTAAACCAATGGTTGTACAATTATTAGAAAGATTTGGTGAGATACAATTAGTTGATGGAGATAGTGGAATTTATAGGATAGAAATACCAAAAACAGGCCCTCGTGGTGTTAGAAAAGATGTTTACAATAAATTAAAAAATTATATAAATAAGTATGCTGTATATAGAACATATGATTATAAAGAGGCTAGAAAATCAGCAGTTTTCTTAGAACCAATAACTTTACCAAAAGCATTAGTAGAGGTGTTAGTTGAAAATTAGTTATGGTATCACAGTTTACAATGAAGCTGATGAGCTAAATAAGTTATTAGGAATATTAATACATAAAACAGATCCAGAAGATGAGATAGTTATTTGTGTTGATGGAGATGATGACGGAGTTAGGTTTGTATTAGATAGTTGGACTGCACAATATTCTCATGTAAAGATAATTAAGATATATCAGAGAAAACTTAATAAAGATTTTGCGGCTCAAAAAAATTCGGTTATAGAAAATTCAGTAGGTGATTACATATTTCATATAGATGCCGATGAATATCCACATGAATCATTACTTTCACAGTTGAAAGATATATTAGAAATGAATGAAGTAGATTTAGTTTGGATACCAAGAGTAAATACAGTTGATGGATTTACACAAGAGGATGTTCAAAAGTGGGGTTGGAGAGTTACAGAAAATGGCTGGATAAATTATCCAGATTATCAGGCACGAGTATTTCGTAATGATGAAACTATAAGATGGGTAAGACCTTTACATGAGTTTATAGATGGTTGTAAAACATATTCACATTTACCACCACATGAAGAGTTGAGTCTTTATCATCCAAAGACAAAGGAAAAACAAGAACAACAGAATCAGTTTTATATGGATAATTTTAGTAGAGATTTATTAGTACGGAGAGGGTAGTGATAAAAATAAAATTATATGAACATGAAATTCATAGAAATGAAACTACATTTAGACCATTTATTATGGCTAATAATATATTTAGAGAAGTCGGTATAGAGTTTACTACGTCTGATGATTATGATTATGCATTTGTTGGTCAAGCTAGTATTATAGATAAGAAAAAACCATTAAAAGAATCGGTGGAAAAAGGATTAGAGTTTGTATCTAAAATAACTGGTGACTATTTTATTATTGATGGTCAAGATGCAACTACTTTAATTGGAACAATAGATGTATTCAGAGAATCAAACGCACTAATGTTTTTGAAGAATACATACTTGAAAGATTTTGAATTGTATAAACAAGGTTGGGCTAATGGTAGATCGTATTGGGGAAAGGGTGATTATTCAGTTCCAGATATTGATGAGTTAAAATCTAAAATGAAATTAACTGGTTGTAATTGGTTACATACCATTCAACCAAATTGGTTTGATTATAGTCAAGAAAAAATATATGATGTATCTTGTATGTTTGGATATCCTACGAAAGAACGAGTTTATGAACACGATTTATGTCAAACAGATTATTATGATCCACATAGAAAAAATTTAATGGATACATTGGGTGATAAATATAAAATAGCAGGATTGGTGGATGGAGAAAGAATACCAATTGAACAGTATTATCATAAGATGGCTAATTCAAAAATTATTATGGCTCCTATTGGTTATGGTGAAATGGCACCAAGAGATTTGGAGTCAGCTATGTTTGGTTGTGTATTGATGAAACCAGATATGAGTTATATTTTATCAGAACCATTTATTTATGATGATAGAGAAACATATATTGCAGTTAATTATGATTGGTCTAATTTAGAAGAAAAGATAGATTATGTATTGTCGGATTATAATAATATAAGAGATAAGTTGGTTCAAAATATGAAAAGGGAATTTTTAAAAAAATATGATTTAAAAAATTTAGTAATACATCTTCATAATATTTTTAGTAATTTAAAAGGTGTAAAGGAGGCGTAATTAAAATGATACCATTATTTAAAGTTTTTATATCTGATAAAGCTTCTGATTCTGTTAGTAAAGTATTGGATAGTGGATACATTGGTCAGGGGCCAGTTGTGGATAAATTTGAAGAACATCTAAAAGAGTGGTTTAGATTAGATTATCTTTTAACAACTAATAGTGCTACTTCAGCTGAACATTTAGCATTACATCTTTTAAAAAGAAAAACTGATAATCAAAAGGTTTTTGATGGTGCAGGTACTTATAATAGTCATTGGAATGGATTGGAAGATGGTGATGAAGTTTTATGTACACCATTAACTTGTACTGCTACTAATTGGCCAGTATTAGCAAATAATTTAAAGATAAAATGGGTTGATGTAGATTCAAATAATCTTAATATGGATTTAGATGATTTAGAAAGAAAGATAACACCATCTACAAGAGTAATATATTTGGTTCATTGGGGTGGTTATCCTGTTAATTTAGATAGGGTTAATAGAATTCAAAATAAAACTGAGAGAATGTATGGTTTTAAACCAGTAGTAATTGAAGATTGTGCACATGCTTTTGGTTCTGAATATAATGGTAAGAAGTTAGGTTCTCATGGAAATATATGCACCTTCAGTTTTCAGGCTATAAAACATTTAACAGCTATTGATGGTGGAGCGTTAATTGTTCCACATAAAGAATTACTTGATAGAGGTAAGTTATTAAGGTGGTATGGAATAGATAGAAATACTAGCAGAAAAGATTTTAGATGTGAAGAAGATATTAAAGAGTGGGGTTATAAATTTCATATGAATGATGTTAACGCAGCTGTTGGTATTCAGAATTTAAAAGAAGTAGATAGTTTATTAAAAATTCATAAATCGAATGGTGAATATTATAATGAAACTTTGGATGTGGTTGATGGTATAACTTTACTTGATAATAGGCATGGTTTTGATTCATCTTATTGGATTTATACAATGAAAGTACAGGATAGAAGTAGTTTTATGAAAATGATGACTGATAAGGGAGTGATGGTGAGTAGAGTACATGAACGGAATGATAAACATACTTGTGTATCTGAATTTATAAGTCATTTACCAACTCTTGATAGGGTTGTTGAGGAAATGATTTGTATTCCAGTTGGATGGTGGGTAACTGAAGAAGATAGAGAATATATAGTTGATTGTATAAAACAGGGTTGGTAGTGTGCTTGGATGGAATGAAATAATAAAAAAAGATTTAAAGTATTGTGGTGAAAATGTTTTTATTGCGAATAATGTATTGTTTACAAATCCGAAAGAGGTTGTGTTACATGATAATGTTAGGATAGATCCTTTCACACTTGTTACTACTGCATTGGAAGTGGGAAGATATGTACAAATTTGTTCTCATGTGGTGTTAGGTGGTGGAAAACAACATAAGATAACATTAGGAGATTGGACTTTTATTGGATATGGTAGTAAGTTATTTTGTGCTTCAGAAGATTATAGTGGAGATAGTGGACCAGTAAATGAATTTTGGGGAAGCAATAAAATATATAGAGGTGATATTGTTTTTGAAGATTATAGTGGTATAGCTTCAGATGTCATGGTTTTTCCTAAAGTTACCATTCCGATAGGTTGTACTATTGGAGCAAAAAGTTTTATTTACACAAAAAATAATTTGAAAGAATGGAGTGTGTTTATCGGAAATCCAGTAAAGTTTCACAAACTCAGAAATAAAGAAAATATTTTAAAATTTTCTGTTGATAATGAGTGGTTGAAATGAAAGATTATTACAAAGATTTTGATGGTATGGATATGCCTTGGGTTGAATCACCTTTCTTTTATGATTTATTAGAGTCAGTAAAACTAACAGAAGAGCAATATAATTTAGCAAAACATTTTCACGAAGAGGGTTATGTAATTTTAGATTTGGAATTAGAAGATGAATTTCTTGACAGAATGATTGTTGAAATTAACAATAAAATTCAAAGTGATGATTTCAAATCACAAGAATCAGGCTATCATTATTCAGAACATCCAAGATTATTTGAAGCGTGGAAGTGGAGTCATAATGTGTTGTCATTGACAAAGAATACTAAGGTAGTTGATACATTGAAATTTTTATATGGAAGAAACCCTCTACCATTTCAGACAATAAATTTTATTGGTGGTGCTCAACAACCATTACATAGTGATACTATTCATTTTTCATCAATTCCACAAAGATGGTTAGGTGTTTCTTGGATAGCATTAGAAGATGTTGATGAAGAAAATGGAACTTTAATGTATGTTCCAAAGAGTCATAAATTACCAATATTTGAGTTTTCTAATATTGGAGTTGAAGTACCTGAATATGGAGAACAATTTGATGCTTATCATAAGTATGAGGAGTTTCTTAAACAACTAGTTAAATCTAAAAACTTAGAGACAAAGGTTTTTACTGCTAAGAAAGGACAAGCTCTTATATGGTCTGCTAATTTGTTACATGGTAGTATACCAATCAAAGATAAAAGTAGAACACGATATAGTCAAGCAACTCATTATTATTTTGATGGGTGTAGTCATTATTACAGTCCTATGTTTTCAGATACTTTAAGAGGTAAATTATCTCTTAAAAATTTAGAAGAAAAAGATATTATAAATTATGAAATTGAATTGTAAAATAGCTGGTATAGGTTCTTATTTTCCAGATAAAATTATTACTAATGATGAATTAGAAGTTAGTACTACAAATGAATGGATTCAAGATAAATTAGGTATACAACAAAGACATATTGTTGATAATGAATTATCTTCTGATATAGGTTATAAATCTGCTGTTATAGCATTAGAGGATGCTGGTTTAGATATAAATGATATTAATTTAATTGTAACTATAACTTCAAGTCCAGATAGAATATCACCATCAACGGCTTGTATAATACAGGGTAAGTTAAATCCAATTAAACCTATACCATCATTTGATTTAAATGCAGTTTGTAGTGGATTTGTTTATACAATGGAATTGGTTACACCATTACTTAACAAGTATGAAAATATATTAATTATAAGTACTGAAACATATTCAAGATGGACAGATTGGAGTGATAGAAATTGTATTTTTTTTGGAGATGGTTCTGCTTCTATAATACTTCAGAGTAGTAAAAGTGGTTGGTATTATGGTGATATATTTGCTGATGGTAAAGGGAAAGAAAATTTTACTATAAGACATAGTGATACTATGTTTAATATGAATGGTAAGGAAGTATATAATGTAGGTACAAAAGTTTTGCCACAATCGATAAAGAGTGTTCTTAGAAAACTTGATATAGATATTGATGAAATAAGTTATTTTGTTCCACACCAACCTAGTTATAGAATATTATTTAAGACAGCTGATAAAATTGGTTTATCTAGAAATAAAATTATGATGAATATGGATAAGAGAGCTAATACTGCTGGAGCATCAATACCTACTGTTTTAAGTGATTTAGTTAGTCAAAGTGTTTTGAAGAGTGGAGATAAGATACTTTTTGCAGCAGTGGGTTCTGGTTGGACTTGGGGAGCTGGAGTTATGTCATGGGAAAGTTAGTTATATTTGGTGGTAGTGGTGGTTTAGGTAAACCATTAAGTGAAAAACTTAAAAGTGATTATGATGTAGTTGCATTAAGTTCTAAAGATGTTGATGTAACAAAATTTAATGAAGTTAAAGATTTTTTTGTTAATAATGATATAGATATTGTTTTAAATTTAAGTGGTTATAATTACAATATGATATTATATAATTATACTGGTGAAGAAGGGGTTGAGGTAAAAAAACAAATAGAAATAAACATAGAGGGTAATTTAAATATATTAGCAAATTGTTTACCTAAAATGAGAGACAATGGGTATGGAAGAATAATATTAACATCTTCTGTTCTTTCATCAAAACCTGTGATTGGAACAGGTGTTTATTCAGGATGTAAAGCGTTTATAGATAATTTAATAAAAACTTGTACACTTGAAAATATAGATAGAGGTATAACTTGTAATGCATTACAATTAGGATATTTTGATGGTGGATTGGTTTATCAGATACCAATACCAATTAGAGAACAAATTAAAGAAAGTATACCGCTGAAAAGGTGGGGAAGTATAATTGAATTAGAGAACTCAGTTAGATATTTAATTAATACTGAATATGTTAGTGGTTGTTCTTTAAAGATAAATGGAGGGTTACATTTTTGATAGTTTGTGAAGCAATTGGTGGATTAAATGATAGGTTAAAATTTTTAGTTTCTTGTATGAGATTGGATGATGATATTAAATTGATATGGACAGTTAAATCTCGATCAGTTTGGTTATGGTGTTCGTTTAGTGATTTATTTATTAATAATTTTGAAGAATTTCCAAATGTATCAGAGTGTGTTACAAAGTATCCAGATGCACCTTTTCATTCAGGTTCACAGTTTATGAATGTATATGGTGACGATATTATTTTAAATCATTTAGGTGTTGATAATTGGGGTAATATTGTACCAGAAAAACAAAAAGCTTCAATATTAGAACAAATAAATAAATTAGAACCAGTAAATCAAATAAAAAATGTAGTTAACAAATTTAAGTCTATATTTAATAATGATACTATAACAGTTAGTATACGTTCTTTTATGGATGCTGTAAGAAATATTGCATCGAATGGGAAATATTTTGATATAAATAAGGTGTTTGAAAAAATGGATAATAAGTTATATAGTAATAAAACATTTTTCGTAACTTGCGATCATCAAGAAACATTTGAAAAAGTACTTGATAGATATGGTGATAGAATATTATATACACCAAAGAGAACTTATTTTGGAGATTACAAAACAGTAGAAGGCATTCAAGATTGTGTTGTTGATTTACTTTTAGGTGGTCAGAACAAACATATTATATCTACGAATGGTAGTGGTTTTTGTGATATGCAGTGGTGGTTTGGTGGTGGAAAATCAACAATTGAAATTATAAGGGCACATAGTCACTTATGAGTAAAAAAGTTATAATATTTGGACCTTGGGTTGGTGAGTTTAGTTATGAATTAAGTTGGTGGAATCCAGAGTGTAGAAAATTAAGAAATGAACATTTTAAGGACTTTTATTCAGTTCATTTAGGTTTTAATGGTAGGAGAGTAGCTTATAAGGATTTTATAGATGAATATATACCACATCCGTTAGAATTAGAGAAAACATTACAGTTTCCGGCTACTTATGGAGAACATATAAATGGACAAGATATAATACCACCTAATTTTATGGAATATTTGAATAAAGTTGCTTTAGAGTTTAGAGAACGTGGTTTTACTGAAATAGCTGTTCATAAACCAAAAGATATTCCTATTACTAGAGAACGATGTTTAGAAGATCATCCATTTGGTGAATATGTGCATTATGAAGTAGGTGATAATATTGAAAGTGTTGTAATGTCTGAAATAAATAGTTATTTTGATAATGATGATCCAGTTATATTTTTAATGGCACGTACTAGAACAAGACATGGAAAACGTTGTTATTTAGATTGGAATCCAGATAATTGGCCCATTTTTACAAAAAAATTAATTGATGAGTTAGGTGTTAATGTAATTTCATTATCTATTAAAACTCAAGGAAGTAGAGGTGGTTCTCAGGGTTTAGCAAGTCATCAATTATTTAAAGATTTACAACATAAGATAATGGATTTTAAAATGGATAAGAATGATTCAGATTCACTTGAAAAACAATTAGCGATATTGAAAAATACTAAATGTAGTATTTATGGTGCAAGCGGAGCTGCCGTTGTACCTTTTTTTGTAAATACACCAACTTTCACTCAACAGACTCAGGAAGAGGGATTTAGACTTGAACTTGGGTGGGAAAAAGATTTGTTAGATTTCAAACATTTTAAGAACTTTGATAAATATAATAATAGTGAAATATATGATTCAACTGTACATGAATTATTTGATGAGTTTGTAAGTTTTTATAAGGAGTTATAAAATGGAAATTAGAGATACAATGTTACCAGTTTTAGGCCCTAAAGGTGGAAAAGAAGAAGTTCAAGCATTACAAGAAGTTATTGAGAGTGGATGGTGGGGTAAAGGTCCTAAAGTTGCAGAGTTTGAAGAAAAGTTCGCTGAAATGGTTGGTCATAAATATGCTGTAGCTGTAACAAGTGCTTCACATGGTCAAGATTTAGTTATGAAAGCTATGGGTTGGAAAGGTATAGATGTTATTAATCCTACTATATCTTTTATCGCAACCGCTATGATTCCGTTATGGAATAATTATACTTCCAATATAGTTGATGTAAAAAGAGATACATTATGTATAGATTCAAAAGATGTAGAAAAATGGAAAAAATCAAATAGTGAATTATTAATAGCTGTAAATCAAGCAGGTGTACCTTGTGATTATGAAGCTCTAAGAAAGGTATTTGGTGGATTCATACTTGAAGATACGGCTCATAGTTGTTATACACCAGGAGCTGGTTTGGGTGGAGATTGTGCGGTTTGGTCATTCCAAGCAGTTAAAACAATGCCGTGTGGTGATGGTGGAATGATTACAAGTAATGATAAAGACTTGATTGAGAAATGTAAAGAGATGACTTGGTTTGGAGTATCATCTACTTGGAGTAGGTCACAAGGTGCTAGTGGTAAACCAGGTTATGCTTGGGATTATCAAGTAGATATACTTGGTTACAAATATTATATGATTGATATAATGGCGGCTATTTGTTTGGAACAAATGAAGAAACTACCAGAACACTTAAAGTTTCGTAGACATATCCAAAAACGATATAATAATGAGTTACATTCAACTTTAGAAAGACCACCACATTCTGAAACAGTACAGTATTACTGTCCAAGAGTTTCTCATGATACAAGAGATGACTTGATAGATTACTTAGGAGAAAAGAAGATACATACATCAGTACATTTTAAACCATTACATAAATATACACCATTGTTACAAAATAGAGATTATCCAGTAGCTGATACCGAATGGGGTAGGTTTATTACATTACCTTGTCATAATAGAATGGTTGAAGAGGATATTGATTATGTAATTTATTGGGTTAACGAATACTTTAACAAAAAAGGATAATATGCAGTATATTTTAGAGATTACTACAAAAATTGGATGTTCTAATATGTGTGAGTATTGTCCGCAAACTAAACTCATTAAAAACTTTGTAGGTAATATACACAATAAACGATTAACAAATTATTATGAAAAAGCTGGTGATATTGAAGGTTTAGAAAAACTATTAATTCACGAGTATGTTAAAAAAGATAAAAATAGAACAACAATGATGTCTATGGAGACATTTGAAAAATGTTTATCCACAGTATCAGACGAGGTAGATATACACTTTACAGGCTATACAGAAGCATTTGAGAATCCTAACTGTACAGATATGATATTTCATGCATATAGTAAGGGACATAAAGTTTTAATTAATACAACATTAGTAGGAATGACAAAGAATGATATAGATAGATTAGAGAAAATATCTTCATTTAAAGAATTTAATGTACATTTGACATCTGCTACTTATTTTGAAAATATAGGAAAAAATTCAGCTAGTGTAAAATCAAAAACTGGAAAAGAAATATCAGATGAGTATTTAGAAATGATAGATTATATAATTGATGCTAATTTTCCTAAAGTATTTCACACTCATAGTGCTGAAGGTTATGAATTACATCCAGAGATAGAAGAATATGCTGGTGATAGAATAAGAGCGATTGGATATAAAAATAGAGGCTTAAATTCTAGAGCTGGAAATTTAGGTAAATTAACTGGAGAAAAATTTTGGGAAAATAATTGGTGTCATAGGATAATACATAATGTTTTATTACCAGATGGTACTGTACAATTATGTTGTCAGGATTATGGATTAGAAGAACCACTTGGAAATTTATTACACATAGATTATCCAGATATATTTCAAACTGAGAATTTTAAGAATAGAATAATGACAGGTAAAACTGATATATGTAATAGGTGTGATGATGGTGTTGCAGTTCCAAATGAAGCTAAAGTTAAATTAAGAAGTATGCAAAAATATGAAAATGAGTGGAGGATAAAATCTTAATGTATTTAGATTTATATAAAATAGATGGTACTATTAATTTGGATCAGCATCCTTGTTTTAATAATCTAAATACATTTCCTGAATTTCAAGAAGGATTGGAACAATTTAAATATCATTTAAAACAATTAGTTACTAATCAAGTTGATGTAACATTCTATAAATTTGGTGATGGCGATTATAGATTTTTGACAGCACAAGAAATAGGTAGTGCTAAACCAGGTAATAGGGCATTGAGTTTACCATATTCTAAAATAGATTTACAGTCTCATAGAGATGGTGCTAATAAATGTGATTTTTATACATGTGAACTTTATCCAGAGAATAGAAAAATGTTTTCTGAAGTAATAAAAGAAACTATTGATTATCCAGCAGAATATGGTTATGGTCTTGTTGGAAATAAATGGTTAATGAAGGAGTTTCAATCTTGTATAGGTTTAATTGGTGCAAAACCCAAGTTGATGTTAGTAGAAGAATTAATGAATTATTCAGAATATCAAGATTATTTAGGACTTAAAAAATTTACAGATTATATACATTTTCCACAAAAGTTTGCAGCTGATGATTTGGATAAGTTAGAAGAAGTAGTTAAACCACAGTTAGAAAAATCTACATCGAGAATATTTTTAGTTGGTATAGGTCATGCTAAGAGTGGAATACTTTATAAATTTTCGGAGTGGAAACCTAAATCTGTTTTTTTAGATGTAGGTGCGGGGATAGATATGATTGCTGGATGTATAAATATAAGAAGGCCTTATGCTGGTGATTGGACAAATTATAGAATTGAGGGGTATGATTATTCTGATATTGATTATCTTAGATATTCTGGTGAAGGTAAACAAATAATTTTAAAGTAGGTTATTATGAAAAAAAATATAATTTGGTGGCCTGCAGTAGTTAATAAAAATCATATAGATAAGTATGGTGGTTATGATTATTTTCAATATTCTAAAAATACTTGGGAATATTGGTGTAAAAGAAATAATTGCTTATTTGTACAATTTACTGATCCAGTAGAAGAAGATTTAATAAGGTATAGAATAAATTGGCAAAAAATATTATTTGTTTTTGATGAACTTGAGAGAAGAAATGTAGATTATGATCAAATAGCATTAGTTGATAGTTCTTTTATGGTTAGATGGGATATGCCAAACTTTTTTGAATTGACAGATAGAAGATTTACTGCATGTAGAGATATGGATAATATGAGGTGGATATATGAAAGTATTCAAGGTTATAAAGATATGTTTGGTGGCTTTGAATTGGATATGTCGAAGTATGTGAATTCGGGTTTTATGGTTTTTAATGAAGAACATAAACAATTGATAAATAATTTTAAACAATTTTATATTGATAATATTGATGAGTTTATTAGATTACAAGATGTAACTGTAAAGAAAGGTAATGAACAAACGTCTATGAATTATTGGTTACAAACTAATAATGTAGATTTAAATATAGATTTACCACTTCCTTTTAAATTAACTCATTTACAAAGAAAGGAATTATTTAATTATAATTGGCAGTTAGATGAAGATAAAACACCATTCTTTATAAAGTATGGATACAATTATAGTTTTAATGGAATACCTAAAGATAATAGAACTGATATAATGAAACAGACGTGGGATTTTATTAAAAAAAATTATACATTTGATAATAATGAATTGATACTTAATATTGTAAATCATAAAGATACTTTTAAAAACGCGACATCTAGAAAATTTAAATTAGATTTATTTGATTTTTTTAAAGACAAAAAATATAAAAAAATGAAAGTTTTAGAATTGGGAGCGTGTCACGGTGATACAACAAGAATATTTTCTGAGATTTTTGATAAAGTTTATGCTGTAGATAGAAGTGACGATAATGTAAAATTAATAAAAGATAAGTGTAAAGATGTTAATAATGTTAAAGCTTCAATAATGGATGTTACTAATGACACTTGGAATTTTCCTCAAGTTGATGTTGTATTTGTAGATGCAAGTCATGATTATCCGCAAGTTGCTATAGATATACAAAAAACTATTGATTATTTTGATAATCCAATTTTAGTATTTGATGATTATGGTAATCCAAATAATCTTAGTATTAGAACTTCTATAGATGAAAAAATAAAAGAAGGAAAGGTTAAGATAAATAAAAAGATTGGTGAAGATGTTGGTTATAAAACGAAATCTGGTTGGGAAATGATTGACAGAGAGGGTGTTATTTGTAATGTTATTTAATTATAGGAAAAGTTACTATGTCAAATATTAAAGATGAAGAGTTAAGAAAAGAAATTATTGATTATACACAATGGCCTTATGGTCAAAGAGAGGTTCAATATCAGACAGTAGATTCTACTTTACCTGGAATAAGAAATATGGAGCATAGATATGATATTATTGGGTTTCCAGAATCATTCAATGGTGAAACAGTTATAGATATAGGATGTAATATTGGTATGATATGTTTTGATGCAAAACGTAGAGGTGCTAAAAGAGTTGTTGGTATAGATTATAAAGAAGAAACTATTGAAGTTGCTAAAAAATTAGCTATTGAATTAAACTTAGATGTTGAATTTTATACTTTTGATATTAATGATGGATTGGAAAAACTTAAATCTATTATAGGTGTTGATAAATTTGATCATGTTTTTGCTTTATCTATATGGGGTCATGTAGATAAGTTAAAATTAGCAGATATAATAAACCATTACTTAGATAAGATATGTTGGTTTGAAGGACATGCAGCTGGATGGACTGGTGATACTAAAGATAAAATGGATACTGAGTTAACTCAATTATTGAATTTCAAAGCTTATGAGTATTTGGGAGAAACTACTGATAGAAATCCAAGACAAAATTATAAGTTAAGTAATTCTTTGAGAGTTGTGTTAAGTGAAAGAAATGAGTTTGTATATTTTGATGGGGATGTATATAATGTTGTTAGAACAGCTTATGAGGAGTCTAATTCGGGAGAGGCATCTTATCCTATAGATGTTGAAAAATATAGTTATAAGGGTAAGTATAGTAATTATATAGCTGATTCAAATAGTAATATAGGTTATAAAATATTTATCGAAGATGATAAGTGTTACACTCAAAATTTATCTAAAAAGAAAAAGGTAGTAGAGAATATATATGAAATTCAGAATTTGTTACATTTGAATGGTTATGCACCAAAGGCACATGAGATAATTAATTGTCACGATGACCAAACATTTTTTTATGCTATTAAAACTACTAATTTAAAAGGTAAGTTCACAGAACCATCAGCTGAATGGAAACAAAATTTAGTTGACTTTTGTAATGAAAATGGAATATATAGAAATGGTGCTTCAATTGAAAAAGAACTTGTAGTAGATAATTGTATTGAAGTTGATGGTAAAGTTTATTTGGTAGATATTGATTTAAATTGGGAAAAGAAATGAAAATAGCTTTATGTCTACATGGGTTGGTTGGTAGTACTAATAGTCTATCTTATATGAGAGATGAATCGGATACTGATGGTAAGAAAGTATGTGCAGATTTATCTTTTAAAGATTGGAAAAGATGCATATTAGATGTAAATGATGTTGATGTATTTTTTCACACTTGGGATTTAGAATTAGAAGAGCATTTAGTAAATTTATATAAACCAAAAAAGTATGAGTTAGAGAAACAAATTATTTTTAATGTAGAATATAAAGATGACAGTCCAAGAAATCAAGCACAATATAGTAGATGGTATGGTGGAAAACGGGTTATAGATATGAAATCTGAATATGAAAAGGAAAATAATTTTAAATATGATTGTGTTATAGATTCTAGATTTGATTTGGCTTGGAATAATCCAATAGACTTTTCTGAATTTGATATGGATTATTTTTATATACCAACAGTAAAGAAAGATGGAGCTTGGTATGGTTGGCCACATACAGGTCAACATGAAATAATGGATTTTGTATTCTTTTCAAATTCAGACAATATGAATGATTTTTCACCAGTAATATATAATATGTTAGGTGATTATAATAAAACGATTTATCAATGGAAGGGTATGTCTGCACATTTTGTGTGTTTTGCACATCTTGTTAATTTGAAATTACTTCCTGATAAATGTAGAGTTGGATTAAAAATTGCTACTCCAAATGGTGATGGTAAAATGAAAGAAGATGACCATTGTCAGTTAATAAGAAGAGAGTATTTTGGAGAAACGTTAAGGAGATAATATATGAAAAATTTAGTAGTTACTGCAGCTGGTTTATCTACAAGATTTGAGGGTCTAAAACCTAAATGGATGTTAACTCATCCTAGTGGAAGATGGATGATTGTAGAGGCTTTAAGTTCAGTAGATTTTAGTGTTATAGATAAAGTTTATTTTGGATTTTTACAAGAACACTTAGATAAGTATAATTGTATTGATGGAATTAAGTTATGCTTTAAAGAGTTGGGAATTGAAGATAAAGCAGAATTAGTTGCTTTGAATAATCGTACAGATAACCAACCACATACTGTATATGAAGTTATCAAACAAGCTAATGTGAAAGGTGCTATTTTAATAAAAGAAGTAGATAACTATTTTAAGTTTGATGTGGCGAGTCAATATTACAAAGACACTACTGATAATTTTATGACTTATTTTGATTTAAATAATACTACTTCTATCAATCCTTCAAATAAATCTTATATTAAGTTTAATGATGATAATAATATTACAGATATTGTAGAGAAGAGAGTTTTTTCTTCAACTTTTGGATGTGGCTGTTATTCTTTTAAAGATGTAGAAGAGTATTGTAATTATTTTGAGAAGTTGAGAGATGATAAAGGTCTTTATATATCATACATAATAAAAGCTATGATTGAAGATGGTCATTTATTTAAAGCAGTTGAGGCTACTGATTATGTTGATTGGGGTACTAAACAGGACTGGTTTAACTTTGTACGTCAGTATAAAACATTATTTGTTGATTTGGATGGTACATTGGTAGAAAGCTCTGGTAAATATAAACCACCATATTGGGGTGATACTCCAGCTATAACTAAGAATGTTGAGTTCTTAAATGAGTTATATAATACTGGAAAGGTTTACGTTATAATAACAACTGCTAGACCTACAGAAGCAAAGGAGGCAACCTTAAAACAATTAAAACGAGAAGGTATATTTTATCATGATATAATTTTTAATTTATTCCATGCTAATAGAACTATTATAAATGATTATGGTTCTTCTAATCCGTATCCTACTTGTGATGCTGTCAATATTCCAAGAAATTCAAATTCACTTGAAAGATTTTTGAAGGATTTAGGATTATGATATTAATATCACATAGAGGCAATTTGAATGGTGTAAATGTTAAAAAAGAGAATTCTGTTGATTATATTGAAGAAGCTTTGGATCAAGGGTTTGATGTTGAAGTAGATGTATGGAATATTTCTGGGAGTTATTTTTTAGGACACGATGAACCACAACATTTAGTAAAAAAAGATTTTCTTAGAAATGAACACTTATGGTGTCATGCAAAAAATATTCAGGGATTATATAGTATGATGGAAGATAATATACATTGTTTTTGGCATCAAGAAGATGATGTTACTTTAACTTCAGAGGGTTATTTGTGGACTTATCCAGGTAAAGATTTAACAAAAAATTCTATAGCTGTCTTATCAGATAATAAACCTGATGTAGAAGTTGCGGGTATTTGTAGTGATTTTATAGTGAGGTTACTATGAAAAACGGTTATATAACATATGCTTATTTAGAGACAACAAATTATTGTAATTTAGATTGTAGTTTTTGTAATCGAATGGATGTTATAGGTCCATTAAAACATATGTCTCTTGATAGATGGGAAAAATTATTAGATGGTATAAGCCATCATCCAATTCAAGAAGCTAAATTGATGGGTATGGGAGAACCAATGTTACATCCACAATTTGATGAAGTTTGTAAAATGTTTAAAGATACTTTTCCTGATGCTAGAGTAATAGTTGCTACAAATTGTCAGTATAAAATAAAACCGAATACTAAATTTAGAGAAAAGTTTGAAAATTCTTTAAAGTATATTGATATGTGCTATTTATCAATAGATGGTCACGGTGAACATTATGAAAGAGATAGAGCACCTGCGAAGTGGGATGTGTTATTGAATTTTCTTGAGGATTTTAAAACAATAAATAGGTATGGATGTGAAACTCCGATAAATTATGTTGTTAATGCTTATAATGTTGATGATATACCTAAAGTGGAAAAATTTATAGATGAATATAAACTTGATGGATTACGTCTTAATATAGCTCAAATTTGGGATGAAGATATTTCAATGGCTGATGATATAGCTACATCAGGTTATTCTGAAGAACAATTAAAATATTTAAAAGATAATTATCAAAGTAAAATAATGGGCAAATCTGTTTGGGATTTTGAAGATTGTTTTTGGGTAAAAAATGGTTTATACGTTACAGTAGAAGGTGATGTTAAAGTGTGTTGTATGAATACAGGAGCTACACCATTAGGTAATTTGTTTGAACAGAGTGTTGATGATATTCAAAAATCAAATGGGTATCAAAAAATTAAAAAAGGTTGTAGTACAAATAATCCTACGGATCATTGTACAAATTGTTCTTATAAAGAATTGACACCAATACTATCTCATTTGGGAGTTGATAATTAATGGTTAAGTATCGTAAACATCTTGATGATGTGTATAGAATAGAAGTTGATAAAGATAAATCAAATTATAAATGGAGACTTGATCAAAGTGAACGCTTGATGGATTTTCCTAAAGAGTTTTGGGATGGGTTTATAAGTAGTATAACTCAGAATGATTTTATTACTTATCCGTATGTTCATCAACTTAAAGAAAAACTTGCACATCATCATAACTTTAACGGTACTGATAATATATTTTTGGTTCCTGGTAGTGATTTGGCTATAAGAACAATGTTTGATGTATTTGTAACTCCGAATAGTAATGTTATCACTACTTCACCTTGTTTTCCTATGTATGATGTTTATTCTAAATTATATAATACAAATTTTAGACAAGTTCCTTATGATAAAGATTTAACTTGGTCTATTGATAAATTGATGGATATGTTGAACGATAAAACATCTTTAGTAATAATTGCTAATCCAAATAATCCAATAGGTGATTGGGTTTCTAATATGAAACTTAGAAAGTTGTTTGTTAAAACGCAAGAAATGGGGATACCTGTTTTGATGGATGAGGCTTATCAAGAGTTTGTAGAAAAGGATGATGAAAGTTGTTTAACAATGGGATTTAAATTTTCTAATGTAATATGCTGTAGAACATTCAGTAAGGCTAAGGGAGCTGCGGGAATAAGAGTTGGTTATGTAGTTACTAATAAACCTTTGATAGATGTTATTAGTAAATTTAGAATAATGCACGAGATAACAGGACCAGCTGCGAAGTTTGCTTGTCATATATTAGATAATTATAAAATAGTGAAAGATTATATAAGAGATACTAATTTTGAAAAATGGCGTTTAATAGAAGAGTTTAAGAAGGTGGGATACGATGTAATAGGTGGCGATTGTAATTGGATTCATATTAATAGTGAAGATGATAATAAAAAATTATGTGAAATATTAGATGAATATCCTGATGTAGCGTATAAGGCGGGAGTTAAAATACCATTTGATGATAGAATAAATTGGTTAAGAATGACTGTTGGTCCTAATCTTATGGAAACTAATTTTATAAAGAGAGTATTGGAGTAAATGTGAATAAAAATTTAGTATTCATGATGGATATTGATATTAAAGGTGATGGTAGGTATGCTAGTAGTAGAAGAGCAGCTTATAAGTATTCAATAGACAGTTGGAAGAAGTGGTGTGATAAAAATGATTGTGAGTTATTTGTATTAAATGATTTGGTTTTAGAAAATGATAAGATGGGTATATGTTGGCAAAGATATTATTTGTTTGATATATTAGATGCTAATGATATTCAGTATAATCAAATATTGATGATAGATGCTGATACTATAGTTCATCCAGATTGTCCTAATTTTTTTGAGATGACAGACGGAAAATTATGTGGAGCACGATTTGATGGAAGTTGGGATTGGGTTCTAAGAGGTATTGAAAATTATTCTAAATATACTTTTGATGGGTATATGATGCCATGGTACGATTATTTTGATTGTGGATTTATTATTGTTAATGAAAAACATAAACAATTTTTTCAAGATATTATTAGTTTTTATTTTACTCATCAGGATAATTTAATTAAGTTACAACAAACATTTTTCAATGGTACAGATCAAACTCCTGTTAATATATTAGTTCATAAACATAATATAGATTTGAAATTATTACCATATGAATTTAATATGAATGATATGACAAGAAAAGAAATACTTGGAGAAGATTTGTTATTTACAAAAATAGGTTGGATATATCAATATAATGCAATACCAAATAATGAAGAGAATAAACTTACAAATTATTTTATGGAAAAAACATATAAACATTTTTATGGAGAATTAGTATGAATACCTTTTCATATATAGAATATAAAAATATAATTACGTTAGTAAAACAGCATTTACCAATAAGTGATTTTGCAGATGTTTTGGAATTTAATTTGACTAGGTTTTGTATATTGAGACACGACATAGAATTTTCAATTGATAGAGCTTTAACATTAGCTCGTTTAGAAAAAGAATTAGAGGTGACTTCTACATATACAGTTCAGTTAAGAAATAATACTTACAATGCTTTATCTCAGAAGAATATTGAGGCTGTACAAGAAATAAAAAAACTTGGACATCATATTGGATTACATCAGAATCCACCGAAAATGAATGATGATGAATTGGTTGAATATATACAAAAAGATATTGAAACATTAGAACATTATTATGGATTTGAAGTGGATAGATTTGCTTTTCATAGGTGTGGTAGTAATCCAAAATTATTAGAGAAGTACGTGAAAGTTCCTAATAAGATTAATTGTTATGATAAAAAGTTTTTTCATTATTTTAAAGGAGATAAACCTAAAGATTTTAGAGTTCATTATTTAGCGGATTCAAATCATAAATGGAAATATGGTCATCCATTATATATAGATTATACTGTATATCCATTTAGAATGCAATTGTTAACACATCCATTTTCTTGGTCTGTTGATGGATATAATAATATGTCAAATTTTAATAGATTAATTAATGAAAGAAATAATGAATTAATTATTGATATGAATACAGAAACAAATACATTTCCTCAGGAATTATTATGAAATTAAATAATAAGTTTGCTATAGGTTGTTTGGTTCAATGGTATGAAGTTGAACTTATAGAAGAGTATATATCTAGTTTAAAATCAGCTCTTAAAGTTTTAGAAAATCCAATAAATGTTACTATTGATATTTGTTGGAATATGTCGCAAGCATTGGAAAAAATTGATACTACAAAAATATCTTTTGATGAATTAGAATCTAAACTTACTTCAATGAGTAGCGAGTTAAGAAATTATACGAAAGTACAAGAAATAGTTTACAGAGATGATAAACAACCATATAGTATTGCAGATTATCGTAGAGATTTTAACGATAAATATTGTACGGAAGTTGATGTTTTGATGTGGGGTGAAAGTGATTCATTGATACCAAGACAAACATTTCAGATATTAGATAACTTACACAGTTCAGTAAAAGAAAAGACGCCAAAATATGTTTCTTTTTTTTCAACGTGTAAAATGTGGGATGAGAGTTGGGAAGTGTTAGAACATCCTGAATTTACAGTTAAACCATTTATAGATATGGATACAGTAGATACCGAAAATTGGTGGAGTTTACGCTATAATATGAATATAGACGAAATGAATGCTTTTAATGATAAGGTAGAAGAATTAGATATAAGAGTTATTAATCAGTATAAGTTTAATGGTTGTGGTTTAGTTATATCTGCAGATGTGATTAAATCTGGAGTGAATATACCAAAGAGTGCATTTTTTATACATGAAGATACAGCATTTATGTTACAGTTACAGAGATTGTTTGGTGGTGAAATACCACAATATGTGATTAAAAATATTTTATTGGTACATAATAGAAAACATACTAAGAAAAGGTTTTATGTTGAAGGTGAAGATGGTGTAGTTCCGGGTGATGTAAGTGGTGGTAGACTTAGGCATGATTGGTATAAAAGAGCTAGTGATATGAGCCATCATAATACTTATAATATGTTTAATCAATCTAAAATTTATACATGGAAGGATGTTTTTGATGAGTAATATAAATGCGGATATTGTAGATATACATTCTTCAGTCGAAATTGGTAAGAATGTAAATATTAATTGTGAGAGCATAAAGTTAGGAAAATTCTGTAAGATAGGCGATAATGTAACTATAACTTGTCGTAGTTTTGAAGCTGATAGTTGGTTGTTTATGTGGAACGGTGTTGAAGTTGGTAGGGGTGGATGTAATGGACTTAATTCAACTGTTAAGATTGGTAGTGGTGTTGGCATATTTGAGAACACTATTATCAATCCATCTGAACCAGTGGAGATAGGAGACAATTGTGGTATTGGTGCTGATGTTATGATATGGACGCATGGAGCTTGGTTAGACATTACACAAGGATTTCCAGCTGATTTTGGACCTGTTAAGATAGGTGATAATGTTTGGCTACCTGCGAGAAGTATAGTTTTACCTAACGTAACTATTGGTAATAATGTAGTTATAGGAATTAATTCAATTATCAATAGAAGTTTACCAGACGGTTGTTTTGCAGCAGGTTCACCTTGTAAAGTTATAAAAGAAGATGTGTATCCGAAAGAAGTTAGTGATGATGAATTAGCAAAGATGGTTCGTGGAATTTTAAATGATTGGACTACTTTAATACAACGTAAACTTGAAGGATTTGAACCACCAACAATAACAACAAATTATTATAAGAAAGAAAGAAAAATAAAATTGACTTTGGATAGTGAAGAAACTATTTATGATATAAGAGAAAGAACTATAGAAGGCGGAGATGGTGACATAGTAGAAGATTTAAGGGATTATTTAAGACGAAGAGGGATTAAGTTTTTTACAGATAAGGGTTTTAGATCAATATGAAATTTTTAAATTGTAATAAAGTTTTATGTTTAGCAGCTCATCCAGATGATGTAGAGTATGGAATGTTAGGTAGTATTATGAAGTATACTGATACTAAATTTTATATTTTAGTATTATCTGCGGGTGGTAATTTTGATGAAACAACTTCTTCTACAGATAGACATGAAGAATGTGAATCTGTTTGGGAAGATATTGATAATATTCAAGGTAGTTTTTTATCAGTAAAACATTTAGCTGATATTAGTGAGGATGAATTAATTAATAAAATTGAATCTAAGTTTGATATTAGTAAGTATGATTCTATCTGTACACCACCATTAGAAGATGCTCATTTTGAACATAGAAAAGTTAATAGAGCAGCGTATAGTTTAGTCAGAAGAACAAGTTGTGGATTAGTCACTTTTAGAACACCAAGTGCAGTTGATGAATGGATTCCAAACTTTTTTGTTGATTTAACCAAACATACTATAAAGAGTGGAGCTATTGTAAAGTTTGCTAAGAAAAAAGCTTTATTGAAATTTACATCTCAACAAAGTAAATCTTATTTTCACGAAAATTCGATTGATAGTTTTCATTCAAATTATCAATGTTCACAACGAGGTATGACTTTTGTTGAAAGTTTTAAAATAGAAAGGTGTTATAATTAATGAAAGTAGGTTTCTTTTCAGAAGCTGGATATGAAGGTAAAGTACCTAGAAACCATCCGAATATGAGAACGGATGTAGCTTGGGCTTGTGCGTTAGATGCTATACATCATCCATTACCTAAGATACAAACATTATCTGATAACTTATATGATGTGGGTGTAATGATATTACCTAAGAAAAGGGAAATGCTATTAGAGTATCCGATACTTGAACAATATCGTAGAGTATGTAAAAAAGTTACTGTGATGCAAGAGAGTTATTATAACTACTGGCAAGATAGTCCTATTGCAGAACAAATATGGTATTTCAATTTTATTGCATCTATGGATTTAATTTTTTGTCATAATGATATTGATTTGAAGTATTATAATGGATTGACTAATGTTAGAACTGAATTACTACCATCAGTTATGATTACAGATGGAATTGTTCGTAGAAATGAGTGGGGAGATGCAACAATTTTAGGTGGCAATTGGGTTAAGGATTATGGTGGATTTGATTCTTATCAAGTGGCTTTAGAGTTAGGTCATCCTATAACTGCAGTGACTACAGGTAGAATGAAACCAGAAGAAGATGAGATATTAAATCATATTCCGTGGGTTATGTGGAGAGAGTGGATAGATATTTTATCACAATTTAATGCTGGCGTACAATTAGGAACAGCGTCTGCTGGTACATTTAATCTTAATTGTAGTTTTCATGGTATACCTTGTATTGGTTATTCTAATGTAAATACTCAAAAAATATTACATCCATTGACTACAGTAGAAGTCGGTGAGTTAGATAAGGCTAAAGAGATAGCTAATAAATTAAAGGATGATAAATTTTATCAGTTATGTATGGAGACTACACGGAAAAGATATGAAAATTATTATAGTGAAAAAATTTTTGTTAAACATTGGAATGGAGTTTGGAAATGAATAAAAATCTTAGGCAAATAATATTAAGAATTTCAGATTGGAATGAAGATGGGGAAACTCAATGGTGGGAGCCGTTATTATCATTAGTTTTTCTATTATTTTTTTGGTTGGGCTTTGTAGGTGCTGTAATTTTTGCTATGTGGTTAATAAAATGAAATGTATTGTAACTGGTGGAGCAGGTTTTATTGGAAGTAATTTAGTTGATAGTTTAATTGAAGAAGGTCATGAAGTTATTATATTCGATGATATGTCAACTGGAGATTATAAGAATTTAAATAGATATGCTAGATACATAGATGTTAATATTAGTAAATCTAGTTTAGATTATTATGTAAGATGGTTTGAAGGAGTTGACACTATATTTCATACTGCAGCTAAAGCGAGAGTACAACCTTCTATTGAAGATCCATTAGCTTTTAATGAAACAAATGTAACTGGAACTTTGAGATTATTAAAATTAGCAGTTGATACTGGAGTAAGGAGATTTATATATAGTGCATCATCTTCCGTATATGGAAATACACATGTGTTTCCTACACCAGAATCCCATCCTACAAATCCTTTATCACCATATGGTGCTCAAAAACTTATGGGTGAGATTTATTGTAAAACATTTTCACAAATATATAATATAGAAACAGTATCTTTGAGATATTTTAGTGTTTATGGTGAGAGACAATTATTGAAAGGTGCTTATTGTTTGGTTATGGGTATATTCGCAAATCAGAGATTAAATAATAAACCTATGACTATAAATGGCGATGGAGAACAACGAAGAGATTTTACTTATGTCGGTGATGTAGTTAGAGCTAATATATTAGCATCTCAATCAGATAAGGTTGGTAATGGTGAAGTTATTAATATAGGTAATGGTGAGAATAGATCTGTTAATGAATTGGCAGATATGATAGAAGGTGATAGGATTTATGGAGATCCAGTTATTGAACCAAAACAAACATTAGCAGATAATTCTTTAGCGTATGAATTACTAGGTTGGAAACCAACTGTTATTCTTGATGATTGGATTGTTAGTTATAAAGAACAAATAGGTTTAGTATGAAAAATAAAATAATTTTAATAATTGGTGGAACTGGTGCACTTGGTAAGACTTTAATTAAAAAGTATTATGATACTAATGAATTAATAGTTTTTTCTAGAGATGAACATAAACATTATCATTTATTAAAAGAATATCCAAAGATAAAATCAGTTGTTGGTGATATTAGAGATAAAGAATCAGTTATGAATGTACTGTTAAGATTTAACCCACAAGTCGTTATAAATACAGCAGCTTTAAAACACGTTCCTATATGTGAGGTTAATGTGTATGAGAGTGTAAAGACTAATATTATAGGACATCAAAATGTTATTGAATGTGTTAATTTACATGGAAAAGCTGAAACATTAGTGTTTGTATCAACTGATAAGGCTTGTAAACCTATAAATGTTTATGGTATGTGTAAAGCTATTAGTGAACAATTATATGTTAACTTTGCAAATCAACAAGATAATATTAAAGTTGTGTTGGTTAGGTATGGAAATGTTTTAGAATCAACTGGTTCTGTAATTCCTTATTTTAAGGATTTATTAGATGAAGGTACTGAATCATTACCTATAACACATTTAGATATGACTAGATTTTTATTAACATTAGAACAAGCTTCTGATTTAATAGATTGGGCTTATGATTATTCATTTTCGCACGGAAAGATAGCTATACCAAAAGTTAAGTCTATGAAGGTTACTGATATCGCTAAATGTCTTATAAAATCATATAAATATATTTGGAATATAGAGTTAAAAGAAATTGGTATAAGAGATGGTGAGAAGTTACATGAGGAGATGATTTCAGCAGAGGAGTGGATGAGGACTGAAGAATATGGTAATTTTTTTCTTATAGGACAGGATAATATTAGAGATGAACGAGTTTCTTATAATTCTAAAGATTCATTAATGAATAGTGAAGATACATATAAATTTTTAGAAGATTCGGGAGTTCTATAATGGTTGGTTATGAACCCAGAGAACATTGTGCTAGTTGTGATGGTAATAACTTTGAAGTGCTATTGGATTTGGGTGTAGTTCCTTTAGCTGGTTATTTTCCTACACATGATGAGTTGGAAAATGAGAGTAAGTATCCATTAAGTCTATTAGTATGTAATGATTGTAAACTTGTACAAACAGATTCAGTAATAAATCCTGAATTACTTTTTGAAGATTATAGGTATTTATCTTCTGTTGGGTTATCTAATCACTTTAAAGGTGTTGCTGATATTTTAGATGAAAGATATAGTGTAAAGGATAAGAGTATATTAGAAATTGGTTGTAACGATGGAGTTCTTTTAGAACCACTAAATAAGTTGGGAGCAAATGTCGAAGGTGTAGATCCGGCAGTAAATATTGTTAAAGTTGCTATAAATAAAGGTTTAAAAGTATATAATGATTATTTTAATGATGATACGTTTGGTAGTGTTGAGTTTAGAGATAAATATGATTTGGTTATATCAAATAATACTTTTGCTCACATAATAGATGTACAAAGTGTTATTAAGGGTATAACTCATGTTCTTAAATCAAATGGTGATTTCATATTTGAAGTTCACTATTTAAAAAGTTTAATTGAAGGTAAACAATGGGATAATGTTTATCATGAACATATTTTTTATTATTCAATTACAGCTATAAATAATATGTTTAAGAAGTATGGTATGACTGTGGTAGATTTTGAAGAGATACCAATACATGCAGGTTCTATACGAGTAACAGTTAGAAATAGTGTGGTAGAAGTTCCACAAAAAGTTTTGGATAGAATAGAATTAGAGGTTACAACTATAGCTGATGTTGATTACCTAAAAAAATATGGTGATGATGTAAAAAAACATATTTCAGATTTTAATGATAGCATAAAAGAGCTATCCAAAGAATATACTATAGCTGGTTATGGTGCGTCTGGTAGAGCTAATATGTTTTGTAATCTTACTGAGTTAGATGAGAATATTGTTAAATTTATAGTTGATGAGTCACCAGAGAGATATGGTAGATTTATAGCAAATACTAAAATACCAATTGTAGAACCTTCAGAGTTAGATGATACTGAAGTGGATTTATTGATTATATTTGCTTGGAATTATTCAAAAATGATAATTGATAAAACATTTTGGGGATTCTTTAAATATCTTGTAGCATTTCCAACAGTTCAATTGGTTAATAATTATGATGAGTTGGATGGTTTTGATTCCATATGAGAATATTAGTTTTAGGTCATAAAGGTATGTTAGGTCATATGGTTTGCAAATATTTTTCTAAAAGAACTTCATTTGAAATTGTAACTATTAACTCACGGTGGTCTAGTGAAGAGTTTGTTAGAAGTGTATTGAGTTTTGACGGTAAGTATATAATAAATTGTATTGGAGCTATACATCAAAAGAAAACTAATTTTGAAATTAACGTAGATTTACCGATATGGTTAGATAAAAATTGTTATGATTGTCAAATTATTCATTCAGGAACAGATTTTGAAATGGATAATACAAATTATGGAATTTCTAAAAAAAAGGCTGCTGAATATATAAAGAATTACGGTAAACACACTAAAATGATAAAGACATCTATACTTGGACCTGAGTTAAATAGTAAAAGTAGTGTTTTTGAATGGTTTATGAATAGTAAAGATGAGGTTTTTGGTTGGACTGAAAATTATTGGAATGGTATAACAACTTTACAATGGTCTATGATAAGTTATGATATGATTACAAATTGGAATGATTATTCAATAACTAATATTCCAGCTACTAAATGTATTTCAAAGTATGAATTATTAAATATAATTAAAAAGGTTTTTGGAAAAGAAATAATAATAAATAAAAATTCTGATGTTGTAGTTAATAGGTGTTTGAATGGAACGGTAGACGTTAGTGATATAGAGAAACAACTTATAGAATTGAAGGAATTTTATTATGATAATTGATTTACATCCAGAATTTGGATTAGAGTTGGTAATGGGAATACCATATGCGTACTGGCTTCATGAAAGAGGTGAATTAGAGAAAGTTCGTACAGTAAAGGGTATGAAACCATTTTATTATTTTTGTGAAAATGTTGAAGAAGTATATGATTATAGAACTATTGATAATGGACAATCAGGTCTAGATGATTTACCTAATAATTGGATACATCATAATGCCTTAGCTATCTTTGGTAAAGGTTATGGGGAGTTAACAGAAAAAGAGAAAAATCAAGCTAATGGTGTTTTAGACTATAGTAAATGGAAGTTACCTAATTATAAGGAGCATTATAAGAATGATGAGTTTAAGTTTGATAAGCCATTCATTATAGTTTCTAATAGATATAATATTGAACATGGACAACCACCGATAGGTTTTTTTGATATAAAATCCTTATATGATATGTTTAATTATTTTACGGAAAACGGATATATAGTTATTTATAAGAGACCAAAGAATAATGAATTTCCATTAGACCAAAATGAAATGAATAGTATGACACATGGCTTTACAGATATAACTTCTGAAGTAGAAGGCTTTGGATTGGTTGATGATTATAAATTAACTGAATTTTATGATGATGTTGTGTTGTTCGATGATTTAGTAAAAGATAAAAATACACATAAGTATAATGAAACGCAATTGAAATTATTTTCAAACGCAGATGGATTTGTTGCAATGGGTGGTGGTAGTACTTTATTGTGTTGTTATTTTGATAAGCCTACAGTTTCTTATTTTACAACAAGTGTGGAGTGTGGTAGAAGAGATTATTTTAGTGAAGATAACTATTACAGAAAACTCTGTAATGAATTTTATCCGATATTAGATCATGAAAAGGGTATTGCAGAGAGAGGTAGTAGAGATTATAGTAATTTGTTAAAAGTAATAGGGGATTTATTCAATGGATGAAAGAGTAATTAGTTTTATACAACCAAGTAGGAATAATTTAAAGTATCTGAAATGGTCTTACAATAGTATCCGTAAGAACTTAGGATACAGACATGAGATTTGCTGGGCTGATGATTTCTCTGATGACGGAACTTGGGAATGGATGAATGAGATTAAAGAGAAAGACCCAAATGTAAAGATACATAGAAATGAAGGACCCACAAGATTAGGACATACAATATTATATGATACATTGGTAGATATGGCAAGTAATGATATCGTTATGATATATCACGCTGATATGTATGCTTGTCCTAATATGGATGTGGAAGTGTTGAAACATTTAGAACCAGGTAAAGTAGTAAGTGCAACACGAATAGAACCACCATTACATCCAGACGGGCCTGAAAAGATACTAAAAGATTTTGGGATAGAACCAGAAGAATTTGATGAACAAGAATTATTGAATTTTGTATCAGACCACGTTGGAACACGAGAAGATGAAACAACTCGTGGTATATTTGCTCCGTGGGCAATATACAAAGATGACTTCTTGGCTATTGGTGGACATGACCCATTATACGCCCCACAATCAAAAGAAGATTCAGATATATTCAATAGATTTGTATTAGCAGGTTATGAATTGATTCAGACTTGGAAAGGTTTAGTATATCATATGACTTGTCGTGGTAGTAGATTCAAGGATGGTGCTTTGAGAAATCCTGCAGGACAAGTGTTTATGAAGGGTAGGGAAAGTAGTGAGTGGTTAGCACAGAACCTCAGGAGCACCCGAAATTTCATCAGGAAATGGGGTCATATGGTTAAACACGATGAGTTAATGTATCCAATCATTCCACCAAAATATGATGTGGGATTTGTAGTTGAAAATTGTGATATAAATATGTTAAAAGAATTAGAGCCATGGTGTAGTGATATTTATAGTGATTGGGTAGGACATAAGGGTTATGGTGTGAATAAATACATTGAAGAGGAACAACCTAATACTGATTTTAATTTAAGTAAAAAAATACACTCACAACATATGAATCCAATTAACGATGTGATTCTTAGATTTGATTGTAGTAAATTAAACAGCAACAATTTTCAGATATTGGTAAATTTATCTGATATATTAAAAGATAGTGGTGAAATAGGAACTATGGAATTAGAGATATTTAATTTTGATATAAAATCAGTAGAGACTTATGAAAAGGAGTTAATAAATGTTATATAAAGATTATATTACAGAAGTTCCAGATTTTCCAATAGAAGGTGTAAGTTTTAAAGATATATCACCACTACTTGCAGATGATAAAGTGTTTAGGAATGTAATAACGAAGATGGGGCATTTGATTGATGCTGATTTTCCAATGTGTTATCCAGATTATTGGATTGCTATAGATGCTCGTGGATTTATATTTGCATCAGCACTTTCTGTATGGTTTGGTGGTGGAGTTGTGATGTGTAGAAAAGCTGGTAAGTTACCACCACCAATAGCAAGTCATAAATATAAAACAGAATATAGTGAGGATGAATTAGAAATGAGAAGTGGTAGTGGAACTGTAGTTATAGTAGATGATGTATTGGCAACAGGTGGAACTTTACGAGCAGTAAATGAGTTATGTCAGATAGCAGGATATACTGTTATACACAATATAGTTTTAATTGATTTACAATATATACCAAGGGTAGATAATTTTGATTTAGAGGTAAAGAGTTTAATACAATATGAGTAATTATGGAGAGTTTGATAAGAAGCCTCTTATTGTGTGTGCTCTTGAAATGGAGACACAACACCAGATAGATGATTATGAAGTATTGTATACTGGCGTTGGTAAAGTAAACGCTACACATAAATTGACACAGAAGTTTGGTAAGTTTGGTAGTTATATACCATATAATATGATTATTAATTATGGAACTGCAGGTAGTAGAGATTTACCAATAGGCGAATTGGTAGATTGTACAAAGTTTACACAACGAGATATGGATGTAACGGGAATGGGATTTATAAGAGGACAGACACCATTTGAAAATGATATTCCTATTGTATTAGATTATGACCATGTTGAATTTAATCCTATTGGTAAGAAGTTGAGGTGTGGTACAGGAGATAATTTTGTACAGACTGATAAGGATACTTATAGTGATGTATTTGATATGGAAGCATATGCATTAGCAAAGGTATGTTATCATTATGATATCAATTTTATATCATTTAAGTATATTACAGATAATGCTGATGAACATTCAGCAGGAGATTGGGTAGATAATTGTTCAGATGGTGTTAGAAAATTTAAGAAAAAAATATTAAGTTTATTAAAATGACATACTATTTATTATTGAAAGGTGATACCGAAAAGGATGTAATTTATGAAACAAATGTTTTAGGAGAAGAAAGTTTTGAAACGTTTTATCCATCAGTTGGCTTTATGATATTACAACGAATATTAAATCAAAGGCTAGAAATTATAGAAACAATAGAAATTCTCGATGAGAAGAAAAATCCATATACTATAGAACAGTTTGTTAATAAATTAGAACAATGGAAGATAAAAAGTCCTTGACTTGTATTGCTTTTTTGTTGTATATTTAACCGTAATTTGGGAGAATGCAGATGCCTACAGTAAGAGATTGGGAAGATTATGATTTTGAAGAACAGTATGATATTAAAGAAAGTCGTAAAAAACTTCAGCATAAGAAAAAATCACATACTAAGAAAGAGTGGGATAAATTAGAAACAAAATTAAACAGAAAAGGTTATGAAAAAAATGTACACAATAAGAAAAGGAGAACTGGTAGGCGTCCTACTTAGTTTTCTACTAATATCATGTGAAAGTTCAGTAACATCACCAGAAGATAATTCTGAACAATTATTTTTATCTTTTGATATGAGATTACCAGTTGATGGTAATGGGTATTATCATTTAGATATGAATGATAATACTTGGCAAACATTACATAGAGTTTCAGCTCGTATAGAAACAGATGAAGGTGAACCAGTAGAATTTTTTTGGGTAGAGTGGAGGTCTGATTTATATTGGTATCTTGGAGATACGTTAGGTTATATTATAAATAGACACCTTAACGATAGTGGAAATTATGTGTCAGTAGATACTTCATATATGATAGGATTTAATGGTATGGAAGTGCCGACTTCAAATATTATTAGTTATAGTAATAGCTACGGTGAGATAAATAATATGATAGCGCCAGTTAGAAGTATGATTGGTGATACTTTAACATTAACAGCAATTTGGTATAACTCAGAAAAGAGGTTTAGAATTGTTTTAGATTAGGAGAATAAAATGGATATAGACGTATTAAATAGTCTTGGATACATTGAAGTAATAGAAATATCTATTTGGTTAGGAATTATGTATTATGGTAAATGTTGGATAGATAGTAAATTTAAATAGGAGAAAAGATGTGAAATATGTATTGGTTGATAAGGGAGATAATATTGTAAAAACTATTGATCTTGCAAGTAATGTAGGTTTGAGTGGGGCAAGAACTTATTTTTTAGGAGTTAAAAAAATAGATAAAAAAGAATTTGATAATTTGTGGAAAGTAATGACTATGGATGAATATGATAGAAAATATGAGATGCATACAAGGATACCATCTTCAGATAGAACTTTTCGTGATTATCCAGGTTACATAAGATGGTGGGAAGAAGAAAAGGAAATAATAGATGAGGAATTAAAAATATGAAAACTTTAATAAAAAATATATTAGATGATCTGTCTATAGGAGATATATCACTTAAATCAGAAAAATCTCGTAAACTGATAACTAATACTATTATGGCAGCTATTAAATCTGAAAGTGTCGCTACAGAAGAAATAAATAAAAAGAATGAGAAGGAATATTTAGATTATTGGACTTGTGATATTTGTGGAAAACATACACATGAAGTTGATTATGATTATATTGGTAGTGGAACAAATCATTTGGGTTGTGAATTAGAAAGTGATAACCGATTGAAACAATATGAAAAAGAAAAAGAAAAAGCAAAACATCTTATTGATAAATCAGTTGAAGATTACGAAAGAAATAAATTATCAGAGGAAATAGTAGATGCTACAGGTATTGGTTATATTTATGAGTCTAACGATGGTGGTAAGACAGTTTATAAAAGAAAATCTGGTAGTGATAAAAAAGAATTAATTTGGTCAAGTGATGAAAAAGGCAAATTTAACAAAACAACAGCAAAATGAATTAGATGCATTAATGGTTGTAATTACTGAAGAAGCTATTAGTGTAAAATTGGATTATGAACAAAGTGGTTCTAATTTAGATAGTGGCAGTATAGTTGCTATACATCAGAATAGTCCGTTATTAGAAGATGAAAACGAAAAGTTATCTGATATAGCGTATAACGTAACTAGGAAGGAGATGAAAGATGAATAAATTTATGAAAGCCATCGATACAGTTATCCATTGGATAGTTGGTAATAGAAGAGATGGTATAGATAGACGAGTTAAGAAAAGTAAACGTAAAAAAACTCGTAGAAAAGTACAAAGGAGAGTATAATGTGGTATGAAGCATTATCGATAATAGGTTGGGTATGGTTAGGAATATTTATTGGTTTTTGTTTAGGAGTATTTTTAATTAGTATATTATCTAGTGGTAAACAAGCTGATCTAGAAACTGAAGTAATGCATCTTAGAGCAATAAGAGAAACTTTGAAAGAAGAAATATTAAAATTAGAAAGTAATCCGAAACCAACACCTCGTAAACGTAGAAAAAGAAATGTCTGATTTAACTAATTTACATGATTACGAGAATAGACCGAAGAAGAAGAATCCATTTCGTAGTAAACCTATTCCAAAGAGTAGGATAGAGTGGGCTATTAGGAGTACACTATCTATCAGAGCTGCTGCTAAACATCTTGGTGTTGCTTATAATACATTTAAGAAGTATGCTATAATGTATGAATTGTTTGAACAAAATAAGAATCAACAGGGTAAAGGTATTACATCAAAGGGTAATACTGGATGGGGAGTAAAGATAAAAGATTTATTCGATGGTAAGCATCCTAACTATCCACATTGGAAACTACAAGAGAGAGTGGTCCGTGACGGCTATTTGAAGCAGGAGTGTAGTAATTGTGGGTATGATGATTACAGAGAGAGTGATATGAGAGGGCCCTACTTGATTAATTTCCTTGATGGTGATCCTACTAATCATGCATTAGACAATTTACATTTATTGTGTTATTGTTGCTTCTTTATAATGAAACCAACAGGTAGGATGCTAACTACACCAAAAAATACTAACTTATTGCGTAAGAAATTAGAAGAAGTCTGGATAGAAAATGATGATGAATAATATTTATAATTATGAATCAAAACGATCGAAAACAATTAGAAATAGCACATCTTAAATTAGATGATATGAGACAAGACATTATAGAACTAAAACAAGATATGGAAAAGGCTCATCAAAAAACAGACGAGTCATTAAGTTTTATCAAAGAAAATTTATTTAATCCACACAAGGGTTTATGGGCGGAAACGAAATTAAATTCACAGTTTAGAGAAGATAGTAAGAAATGGAGATATCCTGTTGGTGTTGGTTTTATTACTCTAATGATTAAAAATATATGGGATACTATGACGAGTTAGACAATGGAGCAGAATCAGTTATATTTAATTAAACAATTAGAGAAAAAAATAAGTCAGTTAAAGAAGGTAATTAAAGACCCAGATGGGTATAATACTAATTTAGCTAGTGAAGAGAGAGTAGAAGCTCTAGAAAATAGGGTTACGGAACTAGAAAAAGATGTAAAGGAAATAAAGTATATATTAGGAAAATAGAATGAAACTTGTTATAATGAAACTATTGAAATTAAATTCCTCCGAAATCCTATCGGATTCCGAAGGTAAGCTTTCTTTCATCAATCAATATATCATACCATGTTAACCACAATACAAAGTGAACAACGAGAATCTTCGTTAAGAAGTAAAGCTATATTGATTATTGCTAGGAAGGGATGGACACCATATGCTTGGAAAAGGGTGATGACGAGATTAATAAAATGTATAAGAAAGTAAGAAAATTTGAGAAACCAAAAATTAAACGTTCTAAGAGAGCATTTAGTTTTAGTGAGATACTGGCTAGAATAGAATGGTATTTAGCTAATAAAGGAAATTAATAATGTCAGAAGCTGTTGCATTTAGTTACAATTATATAGAGTTATGTATAATATGTTTTATCAGTTTAGTAGTAATAGAATTTATTGATTATATAGATAAACTTAAATGATACTAAAGTTAATGAAGAAGCTTTTAATATTAGGAATAGTACTATTACAGTACGCAGTGGTATACATAAATCTAAATCGATTTGGGATATTTCAAAAGTTCATAGAACTTGAATTTGTTATTCAAACTAATGATTCTATTGAAGAGACTCCCGAGCAAGAACCCATTAAGAAATTTGATTATCCATATGATAGGGTATATTAAGAGCATTCTAAAATGATTTATATTTATTATATGAAAAGATTTTCGTAACTGGAATGGAGAAATAAAATGAAAAAAGAATGGATATATGCTGGGTTAGGATGGGTAGTAGGATTTGCATGTGCTGCTATCTGTGCTTCTTATGGCATATTAACTTATTAGGAGAACTAAAATGAATAATCCTTTAAATGGACTATATAGATGGCAACTAGAAACTGGTCAATTAGATGGATGGACTTCTTATCATTTAGCCGCTGGACTATTTATAGCTAAAGTGGCTCAATGGTTGGGTGCATCCGATTTATGGGCTGTACTGTGGGTACTGATAATTGGAATAGCTTGGGAAGTATTTGAATGGTTTGTCGAAGGTGACGCTGAAACCTATGGAACAAAAAAGAAATGGGCATACAATACGGGAGCTGACATATTCGTAGAGACAGCCGCCGCCGCATGGATGGTTTGGTAGATGATACACCGATAGTAAAATTTAATTTGTAACCACCGAAAATAGGGGAGCTCTTAATATTCATAAATTGACAGAGTTTCCCTATTTTACCATTATAACCCACCACTACCCACTTTTTATTATACTCTTAGGTCTTGTAGACCTTTTTTAACTATTATATAGAATTGAAAATGTAATACACATTCATCTTCCGCGAAAGCTTTTTCTCCTGTGACATTTTGACATACTAAGTGGCTAATCCTAAAAACTTTTTATGTCATTTTTACATAAAGCCCACCCATTTTCCCTACTCGACGAGCTGTAAGCTCTTAATATAACCAATTATTTTACAAAAAATACAAAAAAATGCTTGACTTTGTTGTTTATTTTGTGTATATTTACTATATTGGGCAGTACATGCTTGTCGTAAAGTGGGCTGTGGACAACCTATAATTTACGAATAAAAGAGTATACAAGTCAAGGGAAATCTTTTTTTTATTTTTTTATAAAAAAACCTTGACTTTTAGCGGATTTCTTCGTAGCTTTAGCCGTTATGTTAAGGTTATTATTAGTAGTTTTGTTGTTTTTGAGTGGTGATGTGGCTAATATATCTAAAAAAGCGGTAAAAAAAGTAAAAAAACCCTTGACTTGTATAGTATTTTAGTGTTATATTTGGCCGTAATGAGAGATAAATTGAAAATACCCAGCTAACCCCGCTTGATTAAGTTCATATGAAAGTGTCTAAGGGGCGTATCAGACACACGAAGAATTTGAAGGTGTAGCCCGATTTGGTAAGGGGGTGGACTGTAAATCCATTTAACCATCAAGTAGGTTCGAATCCTACCACCTTCACAAAATAAATAAAAAAAAACCTTGACATTTAGCTTTATTATTCGTATATTAAGGCATGAATTAAATAGATAAAATAAAGGTTTGAGAGTGATTAGGGTTAAGAGCCACTGCTAGTCACAGACTTCTGGTGTCACTCTTTTATTATTGTGGGTTTGTCGTGACTACATATTTGGAACGATGGTGGTTTTGTAGTTTTCTACCAATTTGAAAACGAGGAACATTTCAGACTTTTCACTATAGATCAGAGTACTGAAATCGGTGGGTGGGAAATTTTGCGGTGGAAGTATCAAGGGTGATACGCTTCTATTCCATAGAAGAAGGTGAGGTTCGATTCCTTAACACCGCTCTAAAAAATGGAAAATCAAATATGATTGAACGAGTAAAAGAAGCCGCCACACTATTATTCCTATTCGGAGTATTCTATATGTGGTTAGTTATAGCATCGGTAAGCTAAATAGTTTTTTGCATATGCAAGATATACTAGACCATATAGATATGCTAGATATGATACTAATGAGACAGATATGCAATGATATAGTGAATGGTACACTTATTACAGAAGTGGACACGGAAACGCTAGAACTAGTGCTCATTGGTATATGGGAAGATAAAGAGTCATTTAAGGAACGTGGAGTCATCGTGGGAGAAGCATAGTACCCCAGGCATTAAGTCGTTAATTCAAGTGTGACATTTTGTCATACCACGCTCAGACTAGCGTATATATTGAGGCAACTTTTTAACCATATAGGAATTAATAAACATTAATATCACTTGTGACAAACAAGCACATAAACATAGATGAAAATTAAACAAGATACACTTAAATTTAATTATGATAAAAAAGCTCACTTTGGTATCTCATTCGGCCTATACTATTCTTTCTTTACTTATACTAATGATGTATTACTATCTTTATTATTTAGCGTACTGATTGGATTAGGGTTTGAGGTATATCAGGGATACTCTAAAAAACATAATGGTTATTCACATACTGACATGATATATAATATTAGTGGAGCTATTATTGCATTCATATTACACTGGATATATTCATGAACAATTTCATTATAGATATATTAGTTATAGTATGGGCTTTCTTTATGGCCGTAATACTATCTAGTTATTTATGTTATTAAATAATGCAAACATTCTTACCATATTCTAATTTTCAGAAAACTGCTGAAGTACTTGACTACAGACGATTGGGTAAACAGCGTGTTGAAGGTATGCAGATTATTAATACTATACTTAACCCACAACAAAAAGGTTGGCGTAATCATCCTATAGTTATTATGTGGACTCCGTATGTAACTGCTCTTATGGTATATACTAATACTATAATTAACGAATGGATTAAGAGAGGATATAATAACAATATGAAACTATACGAAGTTAGTAGTATTATAATGCCACACTGGTTAGGTAGAGAAGAGTTTCATGCTTCTCACCGTGCTAATTTGTTAAGAAAAGATTATAAGTTCTATTCTCAATATGGGTGGACAGAAGATTCATCTAATCCTTATGTATGGTATATACATGAATAAAAATAAAATACACTACGATGTAGGACAAGTTGATGTAGAAATAAATCATTCCCATATGAATAAACTTAGAATACTAAAAATGACTATGGAAAATTGGGTATATGATAATGGTAAGAATTTCGCTTTAGATTCTAAACAAGGTAGAATGTATGAAGCTGATTTACATAAGATTAATGAGTTAATGGAAAATGACAAAGAAAACTTTCTTACTAAAGATGAAATGAAAAAATTAAATTATCTATTTAAACACTACGGTGGTAAAAGAAAGAAATGAAATTTTATTGGTGTAAATGGTATGGCTATGATGAAAAGTATCCTAATGAACCTAACTACTTAATTATTAGTGCTATACTCTTTAACAGGGATTTTCATTTAATGATTATACCAAGTTATTTTGCATTTATATTAAATGTAACTGAGAACTTACAAACACAATGGAATGAATTTAATGGTCCACCAAGAATACCATATCATTATACTTTTAACCCATTAGGTAAATAATGAAAGATAATAGTAAATTAGCAAAATATATACATAAAGAAATACAAGATTTAAGATGGACTAGTCGTGGACAATTATTTAATAAGTTAACACCAAATGCAATAGAATGTTGGATACAACAATTTCAATTAAGAAAATGCGTTGGTCACTCTGAATGGTCAGAAAGATACCAACGTAATATATGGGTATCAGATTATGAAGAAGAGTAATGTTAATATTCTATCCGAGATTACCTAATGGAAATGTACTTTGGAGTTGTGATAACTGTGGTAGAACAGCAGAAGTATCAACTCTAGATACTAACGCTGTAGCATTAGTTTGTGAATGTGATATGAAGTGTCATCCAGAATGTAATAATAGATGGTATTATGATAGATTATATTGGGAACGGATACCTATAGAAAAGAGGAATAAAAATGCTTGAATTAATATTACTCATAGGATATATAATTATATTTGGAAGTTTCTATTTAATATGGAAATATTGGTATATATCTAAAGTAGATAAATTTATAAAAGGAAAGGGTTGGGATGATTAAATATATTATATTTAGTATTTGGTCATTATTAATAATAGGATGGAATTATTATTTTCCAGACGCAACACCATTTGATGATGTGTTTGTAACAATATGTCTATTCTTATTTGCAAAATCATTGGAAAAAAGATTTGATGGATAAGTTACAAGAGTTAATGACAATTACTATGGAAGAGTGTGGAGAACTTATACAGGAATGTAGTAAAGCTATTAGGTGTAACCATTACCATAACAATGATAAGTTAACCGAAGAAGTTGGTGATGTTATGTGCATGATTGACTTACTACACGAGTATGATTTAATCAGTTGGGATGATATAGATGCCAGAGTATTGGAAAAGAAAAAGAAATTAAAAAAGTGGAGTGAACTACTTGATTAAACCAAAAACATTAGCAGAAAAGTTATTACTATTACGAAGTCGTATAGAAGATTGGTGTGAAATTAATGGTTATGATAATATGGGTAATCAAGCAATTCGTAAAGATACTGAAGGTGGTATTGTTTGGAAACGAAGTGATTGGGAATATATTGATGATTGTTATGGTTTAGTATTAAACAAACATACTAATCATTGGACTATAGATCAATTTAAAAATTTTAATAAAATGTGGCATAGATATAAAATAGATGTATCAATTAAGAATGCTAACTTAGAACCTGATTGGGAACAATTACAACAAATGGATTGGAATGATATAGGAGATGAAGTATCACTAGGACCAGATCCAGCTATGGGAGTTAAAGTATAATGAATCAGAAATTTGGAGATTTATTTCAAAAGTTTCTTATCATATTTTTCATATGGACTTGTATAGCATTTATATTTGAAATAGGATACTGATGAAGTTTCCTTTGGCACAATTACATAAGATGAATAAAAGTAAACCTATAGTACAAGTAGTTGGGGTTGAA